>ERZ809074.127-NODE-127-length-129095-cov-51.372094_pt1 | contig 129095 bp, 117 predicted proteins | sample MGYA00520795_ERZ809074 | MGnify/ENA primary metagenome ERZ809074 (study PRJEB31570, sample SAMEA3212989) | Homo sapiens | biome: human-gut; feature: human gut; material: fecal | place: Sweden | collected 2011 ... | reverse complement strand
GAGAGCACGAACTATGCTGCGGCCAACGGCCTGACGGCGGATGGCTGGAAGTTTAGCATCACCAAGGCGGCCGCGCCCGCAGCGGAGGTTGGTTCGCTGACCATCACCAACGGCACGCAGCTGACGTATACCTATGACTTCAAGCAGTTGCTGCCCGAAGCGCCCAATGGAGATTACGGCACAGTGCGCTACGATTTGGGGAATCGGCAGACTGCTATCAACTTCACCGCTAATGGATATTATCTCAACCCGGAGATAGCGGAATTTGAGGGCAGCAAGCTGACTTTGGTAGGTCTCAATGCGAAAGATGGAACAGCGACCGGCCAGATCGGTACCGTCGAGGTGAATGTCACCACCACTAACTACGAGAACTTTCAACTGACGCTCGTCCTCAACGCGGTGAACCAGATCAAGCCCACGCCGGACGGCGAAATCACCGCAGCCGAGATCACCTACGGCGACGCGCTGAGCAAGAGTACTATTTCGGGCAAGATGAAGGATCCCGACACCGGCAAATCCGTTAACGGTACGTTCGCGTGGACGGACGGCACGATCAATCCTAACGTGGGCGACTATGAAGCCGATTGGACATTCACCCCGGCTGCGGGCTACGAGGAATACGCGACCGCGACCGGAACTGTGACCATCAAGGTGAACAAGGCTACCCCCACCTTCAACGCTCCCACGGCGCAGGAAAATCTGACCTATACCGGACAGGAGCAGGCGCTGATTACTGCGGGCAGTGTGACCAGCGGTGGCACCATGCAGTACAGCCTGACCGAGAACGGCACATACAGCCAGGACATCCCTACCGGCACCGATGCCGGAGCATATACCGTGTGGTATCGGGTGATTGGCGATGCAAACCACAACGATACCGCACCCGCCAGCGTGGCAGTCCGCATTGGGCAGAAGCCGCTGACGATCACCGGGGTAACGGCTGCGTCCAAGCCCTATGATGGCACGACAAACGCGGGCATCTCCAGCGTGACCTTCGACGGCGTGAACTTGAACCGAGGCACAGACTACACCGTGACCGCCAGCTTTGACGATGCCAGTGCGGGCAACGTCAAGAACGTCACTGCCACAGTGACCTTGATGGAGCAGACCGCGAAGAATTACGCCCTGGAGCGGAGCAGCGTCACCACGACTGGCAGCATCATCAAGGCCGCTGCGCCTGACTTCACCAAGGAAACCGCGCTGACCATTGTAAACGGCCACGAAAAGACCTACACTGTGACGCTCCCCGCCCTGCCCACGCTGAAAACGCCCAAAGAGTACGGTGCGCTCACCTATGAGATCGGCGAAATCAAACTAAATGACGGCTACTACACCAGCGGCGCGAAGGTGGAAAACGGCGAGCTGACCCTGCCCATTCAGAAAAATGACGTGGAAACCACCGGCTCTGTGGGCACAGTGACCGTAGTGATCAAGAGCGCAAACTATGAGGACATCACCCTGACCTTCAACGTCAGCGCGAAGAACAGGATCACTCCCACCGGCACACCGACGCTGAGCAAGAACGCCATCACCTACGGCGACGCCCTGAATACCATCGCTCTCTCCGGCAAGCTCCATGATAATGTCAACAACGTGGATGTCGATGGAACCTTTGAATGGGTGGACGGCACGCATATACCCGTGGTTGGGAACGGTACCTATGCAGCCGAGTGGATTTTCGAACCGACTGACACCGAGAAGTATTTAACGGTTTCGGGAAGATCGAATATCACTGTCGAAAAGGCTCGACAGTACGGCAAGCTCAGCATGGCGGGCTATACTTACGGTAAAACGCCCAGCACACCGACCTTGACAGACCAGACGGGCGATTTGAATGCTCAAGTGACCTACAGTTATGCCGCTGCGGACAGCGGCTCTGTTCAGACGTGGGATATCAGCAATCCGCCCGCGCTGAACGCCGGTACCTACCGTATGTACGCCAGCATTGGTGATACGGATAACTACTACGGATTTGAAGCTGTGTATTGCGAATTTGTGGTAGCAAAGGCAACGCCGACCTACACCGTTCCCACCGGGCTGACGGCAAAATACGGTCAGACGCTGGCGGATGTGACGCTGCCGGACGGCTGGAGTTGGATGGATAGCAGCGAATCTGTGGGCGGCGCTTCGACTGCCGCCAAGACCTTCCAGGCAAAGTTCACTCCGAAGGACACCGAAAACTACAACACAGTGGAGAACATTGAACTTGAAGTCACGGTGAACAAGGCAGATGGCGGCAACCTCAAAACGGTCGAGCTGGAGCAGAAGTACACGGACGCCTCGGAGCACACCTACACGCCGGACTGGGCCGGACTGCCCGCCGGGCAGGACTGGACGTTCAGCAGCGAGGCGAGCATCGTCCTGCCCAAGCAGGACTTCGCAGCGGACGGCAACTTGCTGACCTATGCCATCTCCGGCGGCAAGGCGGGTGACAAGATCACCATCATCCTCAAGGCGTCCTGTGACAATTACGAGGATTTCACCATCACGCTAAACGTCACTCTGACAGAAAAGGACGATCAGAAGCCGTTGACCATCACCGGTGCGGGTAGTGTGGTCTACGGTCAGACCTTGCAGCTTGGTACCAGCAGCGGCTCCGGTTCCGGCGCGGTGACCTACACTGTGACCAACGGCACTGGCGAAGCTACTATTGATTCCAACGGCGTCCTGACGCCCGTCAGGATCGGCTCCGTCACCGTGACGGCCACCAAGGCGGGCGATAACGACTATAACGACGTCACCAGCGCCCCCTTCGTGCTCATGATCAAACCGGCCACTCCCACCGGTGAGCCCAAGTACACCAAGATCACAACCAGTGGCAAGACATTGAAGGACGTGACGCTGACCATCGAGGGAAGCACTCTGAATCCCAGTGACGGCAAGCTGGAATGGGTGGATGACAAGGGCGAGCCCCTGCCCGACGATACCACGGTCAAGGCCAACACGACCTACAAATGGCGCTTCACGCCTGATGATGACAACTACACGACCCTGACCGGCGAGGTTGAGCTGTATCACAAGTCCAGCAGTGGCGGCGGTTGGTACGACAGCTACTACACCATCAAGGCAACTGCCGGGGCTGGCGGCTCCATTTCTCCCTCCGGCAATGTCAGCGTTCGTGAGGGTGGTGATCAGACCTTCGCCATCACCCCGGATAAGGGCTATGCTGTTGCCAATGTCAAGATCGACGGCAAGAGCATTGGCGCGGTGAAGTCCTACACCTTTGAGAATGTCAGCAGACCCCATACCATCGAGGTCATCTTCGTCAAGGGAACTGCCAGCGCCAGCACCGGAGACAGCAGCAATCTTCCGCTGTGGAGCGCCCTCCTGCTGGCAAGTACCCTTGCTCTGGCCGGCGCCGTCCACCTTAAGAGAAAACGTGCACGGTAATCGTCTTATCATGCCTTAAAGGCCAACAAACAGCTCAGCTTCCGGTATTGCCCGGAAGCTGAGCTGTTCCTTTTTCATCACAACAAGAAGCTAATCAATGACATTTTGAGCTGCGCCGCTATCCCAGCGCGGCAAGGAGACAGCATTATGAAAAGAATCACAAGAATCATTCGTCCGATCATCTGCATGGCCGTCCTTCTCTTTGCTATGACCACGGCAGTCATGGGCTGCTATCAAAAAGAGGCGGAGCCTATCGACATTCCCGGCAGAACGCCTTCCGGCACATCTGCGCCTCAGCCATCAGCGACTCCCGCGGGCGAAGTTATGATGCCATCGGGTTGCTGCCGCCCACAGCCCTCACGGAAGCAGGCTACCGGCTGTATGACGATACAGCCTTGGCGCGGCTGCAATCCATTCTTCTATTTCGAGAGCTGGAATTTCCGCTCAAGGACATCAAGCGCATTCTGGATGACCCGAAATTCGACCAGGCCACCGCTCTCACAGATCAGATCAAGCTGCTGGAGCTGCGACAGGCGCGGTTGGGACGACTCATCACCCTCGCCCGTGAAACCTTAGAAACAGGAGTGACACCTATGAAATTTGACGTATTTGATAAGGCCGAGCAGAAGAAGTACACCGCAGAGGTCAAAGAAAAATGGGGCAACACCATCGCCTATCAGGAATATCAGCAGCATGAAAAAGGCGGAGCTACCGGCACCCCTGCTGATTTGATGAGGCACTTTACAAAGCTGGGCAAGCTGAAGCACCTTGCCCCTACCGCACCGGAAGCGCAGGCGGCCATTCGTGATTTGCAGCAATTTATCACCGACCATTTTTACACCTGCACGCTGGAGATCCTGGCGGGCTTAGGTGAGATGTATGTAGCCGATGACCGCTTCCGTAAAAACATTGACAAGGCTGGCGGTGAGGGCACGGCAGATTTTGTTGCACAGGCCATTCGTGCTTACTGCGGAAATTGATTCTTCTTTGTCTATAGCGATGCAAATTCTGCGCCACCTATCCCTGCATAAAGGACTTGCTTAACCTCTCCAGCAGAGGTACAATGCGGCAAACCTAAGCGGCGGATTACCTGCCCGCAGCACTCCGGCAAACTATAAAAACCGCTTTCTGTCCCCTGTCACGAGGGTGTTCAGAAAGCGGTTTTTTGACCACATATTTGACTACAGACAGGCGTGGAGTACGCGGAAACAGTGGAAATAAGAGTCTTAAAGAGTATCCGTAAACGAGACGAAATGGCAGGAAAGCGGCACAAATCGTCATAAGGAATTATGTAAACCGCTTTGGGACCAGGAGACCGTGCGTTCGAGCCGCACTACTCGGACCAAAACCCCTCTGAAATCGTTGATTTCAGAGGGGTTTTTCTTATTCTTTGTCTATTGCGGCGCAGGAGGTGAGGTGACGCCCTCTCCTTTGAGACGCTCAACCAGTTAGCTCACACTTAAATCGTGTTATGGTGCTTACAGGCACACGCTTGAAGGGTATGGGTCTTACTGATAAGCAGGCGGATACCATGTGTGCTCGCAAAATCTCACACCGTTTCATTCCGTATGCGCCGCAGATAGCGATAGACCGTGGGCTCGGAGATGTGCAGTTCCTTGGCCGCCTGACCGACGGAGCCCTTGGTCTGGAACACGCCCTGTGCCTCCAGCGAACGGAGGATATCCAGCTTGTCCGACGCGTGCATGGCATCGGAGGGAATACCATAGCCCAGAACGGCGGAGTGGATCAGGTTGCTGGAAAGCTCTGGGATGGAGTCGTCCAGATTCTCCGTATAAGCGGAGCGCTCCTCCTCTTGGGGCAGGGAGAAGGCGTGGAGCAGGTTGGAAAGATGCTCCGAAAGCACCAGAATGTCCTCCACATCATGGTTCACGCAGATGAGGCCCACCAGATGACCCTTTTCCTTAATGAAATATGTGGAGGATACGAAGCGTTTTCCCCCGCGGGTACGTCCCTCGTAGTTTGCCACATAGTCGCGTTCCTTATAGACTCCGGTTCGCAGCAGCTCCTTGGCAAGCTCCGTCATGGGGTCTCCCACGCGGCGGCCGCTGAGATGCCCGTTGCAGGCAGCAATGACCGAACGCTCCGGCGTGGAGACGTCGTGGAGGATGATCTCATAATTTTTCCCGCAGATCTTCCCCATGAATTCCACCAGGGGAATGTATCGCTCAAGGCAGGCATAGTTGCTCACTGTATCCCAACTTTCTCGGCAATAGCTTTTTATCTGGCAAAAAACTGTCACGCAATTTCGTTACCAGTCAGTATATCGAAACTCTGCAAATAAATCAACACCCAAAGCAGACGGCGCGGATAACGGGTGATAATTTTTTGGCGCACACGGCAGAATACGCCCCCTCAGGCAGCGTTTTAGACAAAATCTTATCAAACTTCTTGGCACATATGCAAGATTGACAAGGACGATGTGATAAATTATAATCAGAATTGTAATTAAATTGTCACGATAGGTGTGCGGTCAATCTCCCCCCTGCGTGTCATATTTTTAAGGAGGTATTTGTAATGGAAGCTGCAAACTACGGTATCTTGTCATTGATTCCCCTTGCGCTTACCCTGCTGCTGGCGTTCTGGAAAAAGGACGCAGTCTTTGCTCTGTTCATGGGCTGCCTCTCCGGCGTTCTGCTGCTGGGACACGACCCCGCCTTCGGCTTCTCCGCTCTGGCGGAGGAGGCTCTGGGCAACGAGGACTTCATCTGGATCCTGCTCATTCAGGTATTCATCGGCATCATGATCGCCTTCTTCATGAAGGCAGGCGTGGTCAAGGCCTTTGCGGAGATGATCGCCGGCAAGGTGAAATCCCCCCGCAGCGTGAAGCTGGCCACCTGGTTCATCGGCCTGTTCACCATTGACGACTACATGAGCCCCCTGCTGCGCGGCGTGGTCATGCGTCCTCTGACGGATGAGATGCGCGTACCCAGAGAGAAGCTGGCCTTTATCCTTGACTCCACCTGCGCCTCCGTGTGTACCCTGATGCCCTTCATGGCATGGGGCGCCTATGTGGCCGGTCTGGTGGCGGATCTGGGCGGCCCTGTGACCTCCAACGAGCAGGGCGTAAGCGTCTACATCAGCGCCATCCCCTTTAACTTCTACGCGATTCTGATGGTGCTCATCACGCTGCTCTCCGCACTGGAGATCTTCCCCGACTTCGGGCCTATGCGCAAGGCGGAGCAGCGCGCCCGCACCACCGGCAAGCTGCTGCGTGACGGTGCCGTCCCCATGATGGGCACCGAGCTGGAGGAGCTGCAGAAGGGCAACGACAGCGATGTGAAGCCCAACGTCATGCTGGACTTCCTGGTCCCCATCATGATCCTGGTAGCCACCGCCATCTGGACGTACATCGCCAAGGGCGGCGTGAAGATCCTGGAGTGCTTCATCATCACCGTGATCTATATGTCCATCGAGCTGTGCATCCGCCGGGTGTTCAAGAGCGTGACCGATCTGGTGAACACTGCCGTGCAGGGCATGAAGAGCGTCATGTCCGCCACCCTCATTCTGGCTCTGGCCTACTGTATCAACACCATCACCAAGTCCATGGGCGCAGCCGACTTCCTGCTGGGCGTCTGCGAGAGCTGGATGACCCCCGCCCTGTTTCTGTCTGTGACCTTCATCGCGGGCGCGGTGATCTCCTTCTTCACCGGCTCCTCCTGGGGCACCTTCGCCATCTGCATTCCCATCGCCGTTCCCATGGCCTACTCCTTCACCGGCGGTCAGCTGGGTACGCTGGTCTACGCCGCTGTGGGCGCCGTTGTCAGCGGCGGTCTGTTCGGCGACCATTGCTCCCCCGTTTCCGACACCACGGTGCTCTCCTCTCTGGGCGCCGCCTGCGACCACATTGACCACGTCCGCACCCAGCTCCCCTATGCGCTGCTGGCGGCGGCAGTGTCCATGATTCTGTGGGTCGTCGTTGCAATGGTTGGTGGCGCTGCATGAGATACGATTTTGATACCCCCATCAATCGCAGAAATACCTTCTCCTTTAAGTGGGACTGCGATATGGATTATTTCGGCCGGGACGATGTGATCCCCATGTGGGTGGCGGACATGGATTTTGCCTGCGCCCCCTGCATCGTAGAGGCCGTACAGAAGCGCGCCGCCCACCCGGTTTACGGCTACGGCGTGCGCCAGCAGCCCTATTATGACGCGGTGATGGGCTGGCTGAAAAAGCGCCACGGCTTTGAGGTCAACTATGAGCATCTGGCCTTTGCACCTCCCGGCGTGATCTACGCCATGAACGTGGTGCTGCGCATCCTCACCAAGCCCGGCGACAGGGTCATGGTACCCATGCCCAACTACGACCCGCTGTTTGACATGGTCACCCGGGGCGGCCGGAAGCTGGTAGAGACGCCGCTGGTCTGGAAGGATGGACGCTACACCTTCGACTTCGCCGACATGGAGGCCAAGGCTGCCTCCGGCGTGAAGGTACTGGTGCTCTCCAGCCCCCACAACCCCACCGGCCGGGTATGGACCCGTCAGGAGTTGGAGGGCGTGGCGGAGATCTGTCTGCGGCACAACATTTTCATGCTGGTGGACGAGATCCACTGCGACTTCGTGCCGCCGGAGCATCCTCACACCACCTTTGGCCTGCTGGGCGAGGAGGTACTGCGCCATTCCATGGTCTGCTACTCCTCCAACAAGGGCTTCAATCTGGGCGGACTGGGTATGGCCACTCTCGTGCTGGCAGACGACGACCTGCGGTGCAAGTTCAACGAGGAGATGTCCATTGCCCAGACGCGGCTGGACAACATCTTCGGCATGGCCGCCCTCATAGCCGCCTACAACGACGGTGGGGAGTGGCTGGATCAGGCCATCGCCTATGTCTCCGACAACAAGGCGTATCTGGAGCAATTCCTGCGGGAGCGTATCCCCCAGATTCGCATGATCCCCTCCGAGGGCACCTATCTGGTCTGGCTGGACTGCTCCCAGCTGCCCTATCGGGGCATGGCGCTGGAGCACTTCATGATCAACGAGGCCAAGGTGGCGTTCTGCGCCGGGTATGAGTTCGGCGAGCAGGGAGAGGCCTTCCTGCGTATGAACGTGGCCTGCCCCCGGTGTACCCTGACAAAGGCGCTGGAGCAAATCGAAAAAGCGGTCAACGCCCTGTCTCTTCAGTGATCCCCATCATGCGCCGCCCCTCCCTGCGGCGCATGGTGCTCCCCCTCTCATCGGCGCTGCGGTACGCCATATTGCCGCACATAAACAGGAAGCAGCCTCTCCCCCTCAGAGGCTGCTTCCTGTTTTTTCACAAATGTACGCCCCGGATTCCGCTCATAAGTGTGAATTATTCTTGCTTTTTGCGCCGATACGCCATATCATAGCAGTATAATAGGTAATAGGCGCAGTGGAAGGAGGGTGTGGCGTATGAAGAACCTGAAAAAGCTGACGATCCTGCACTCCAACGATATGCACGGTGATTTTCTGGCCGAGCAGATCGACCAGCGGCTGGTGGGCGGCGTATCGCTGCTCTCCGGCTACGTCAACAAGGTGCGGCGGGAGGAGAAAAATGTGATCTACGCCGTGGCGGGCGATATGTTCCGCGGCAGCGTCATCGACTCGGAGTACAAGGGTACCTCTACCATCGGCATCATGAATCTGGTGGGGCCGGACGTGGCCACCATCGGCAACCACGAGATCGATTACGGTCTGGCCCATCTTCTGTTTCTGGAGAAGTGCGCGGATTTTCCCATCATCAACGCCAATCTGCACATCAAATCCAACGGACGGCGGATGTTCCAGCCGTTCTGGATCGCCCATATCGACGGCATGAAGATCCTGTTCATCGGCATCATCACCGAGGAGGTGCTGGCCGCCGCCAAGAGCGACGAGCTCATCGGCTCCTTTGTGGACATCGGCGAGGCGGCCCGGGAGGTAGGCAACATCTGCAACGCTTACAACGCCATCGACATCGACTTCACCGTGCTGCTCACCCACATCGGCTTTGAGGAGGACAAGAAGCTGGCGGCGATGCTGGACCCCGCATGGGGCGTGGATCTGATCATCGGCGGCCATAGCCACACAAAGCCGGAAAAGCCCTTTAAGGTCAACGACATCTATATCGTGCAGGCGGGTACCGGCACCGACGAGATCGGCCGTTTCGATATCATGGTGGACACCGACCTCAACGCCATCGACACCTTCACGTGGCAGATGATCCCCATTGACGACGCCCACTGCCCCCGCGACGAGGAGGTGGAATCGTTCATTCAGCACTACAAGACCGCCACCTCTCAAAAATATGACCGCATCATCACGCGGTTTGCCTGTGAGCTGGGTCACCCCAAGCGCAATCAGGAAACACCGCTGGGCAACCTGATCGCCGACATTCTGCGGGACAGCTTCGGCATCGACCTGATGCTCATGGGCTCCGGCGCCATTCGCAGCTACTCTCTGGGGCCCGTGGTACACTACGCCGACCTTGTGGAATGCCTGCCCTATGATGACGCGGTGTATATGCTCAAGGTCACCGGCGCCCAGCTGGAGCGGATGCTGCGCCACGTCCTGCGGGATGAGGCGTTTCAGGGCGAGCATACGGAGTTCTACCAGTTCTCCCACGGGACGCACATCGTATGGTCCAGAAGCACGCAGACGTTCCGCACACTGACGCTGGACGGTGAGCCGCTGTACGCCGACCGGCTCTACACTGTGGCGATGCAGAAATATCACTACAACAACCTCCAGGCGTTTCTGAGCATCACGCCGGAGGAGGCAGAAAAGAACGGCAAGATCCGCGTGCTGTCCACCTCGGCGCGGGATGTGGTGGAGGAGTACATGATGGTCAACCAGCACCTCAACCGCTGGGTGGAGGGTCGTCTGGTGGTGGAGAACTGAGCGGCGTATGCTGCCGCCATATACGATCAAACAAAAAGCAAGTCAAGGAGTTCTCCTTGACTTGCTTTTTCAGGCAACATTACGCCGACGCCTGCGTTACGGCATCTGGATATTGGTCTTTTGCAGAGCCTTCCGCAGGGCGAGGCACAGCGGCGGTGCGATAATGATGGCCACCGCGCCGTTGAACAGGGACGCGGGGATCTTCAGCACCAGCGCAGCGCCCGCAACGGAGGCCGTCAGGCCGCCCAGCAGCAGGCCGTCGTAGGCAAAGGACTTGAAGAAGTAGAGGATATAATAGGCGAGGCAGCCCAGCGCGGCGGCAACGGTGCAGCGGCCGTATTTGGGCGTCACCCGATCCTTCATGGCAAAGCCGGCCACCATACCCATGCCCCCCTTGGTGATAAAGGTGATCCAGCATTCCGCCGCAAAGGCGGGGTTGGTCAGGTCATACAGAGCGGAGCCGAGGCCGGAGGCCAGACCGCCCACAGGCCCCAGCAGCAGGCCGGAAAGGCAGCACATAATGTTGGCCAGCGTGAAAGAGGTGCGCCCGCCGATGGCGATGGGCATGGTGATGCGCAGGTAGTTGCTGACAAATACAAGGGCGGTCATCATGCCCAGCGCGGTCAGCTTGTTGATGCTTTTCTGGTTAATGGGAAACACTTCCTTCTCCTAAGATGCCCCCATCATAGCAGCGAACTGGTATTATTGCAAATACCAGTTCGCAACAATTTAGTATACCCACTTCGTTGCCCGCCAGCGTGGTTGCAGGCACGGGTTTGTTCTCTGTCCGTTCTTCCGGACATACGGGCGCGTATCCTGTTTACAGATCCGCGGGCATGGGATATAATGACGGCAGTTTCGGAAGAAAAACGTCGAGGCAGACGATACACCGGCGCAAAGCGTCGGCAGCAAATCAGACGCCTCTGCATGACATACACATTTACCGGGAGTAAGAGAAAAGATATGAACTACATCGTCTTAGATTTTGAGTGGAATCAGCCGCTGACCGAACAGGACACCATCACAGACCCGTTTCCCTTCGACTCCGAGATCATCGAGATCGGCGCCGTAAAGCTGGACGAGACCTTTGCCGCGGTCGGGGAGTTCAAGACCCTCATCCGGCCGCAGTTCTACCCCCACATGAACGGCGCTGTCGTGCGGCTCACCAAAATACGGCCGCAGGAGCTGGAAAGCGCGCCGCTGTTTCCTCAGGCGTTTCAGACCTTCATCGACTGGTGCGGGGACGACTGCGCGCTTTGCTCATGGGGGCCGGACGACATCCCCGTGCTGCTGGACAATATGCTCCTGCACCACATCCCCACCGAGCCGTTTCCCTACTGCTATGATCTCCAGCGCATCTTTGCCCACGAGATCCTGCGGGAAAACCGCCAATGCTCGCTGGAGGACGCCGTCAAAATGCTGGGCCTTCCCGCCGACCGCGCCCACGATGCGCTGAACGACACCCACAATACCGTGCGTATCTGCGACCGCATGGATCTGGCCGGCTGCATGGACGAGTACCGCACATCGCTTGCCGGCTACGGAGCGGACCGGATGAACGGGCTGATCTCCGGCCAGATCTTCCCCGATCTGGACGCCGCACTGTCGGATACGCGGTTCAACCAAATGACCTGTCCCTACTGCGGTGAGCAGATCCCTCTGGAATTCTCCGCCACCAAAGGCAACACCACGCTGGGATACGGACGCTGCGCCGAGGGGGACGAATTTCTGGCGCGGATACAGCACTACCGGCAGGAGGGGGACACCCGCAAGGTCAAGCGCGTGGTCTATGAGATGAGCGACGACCTGTGGGATACCTATACCGCCGCCACCTGAGCCACGCGGCAAGCCCTTCATTCCAAGATAATAACAGAGACGCCCGGACAGAAGTCCGGGCGTCTCTGCTTGTATGGAAAGAAAAGTGATCGTACTTGCTTACCGTACGCTCCGCAGCAGCTCGTTCAGCTCCTCCTTGGAGCGATAGCCCACCGTCTTGGCGACGGGCTGCCCGTCCTTGAACACCACCAGCATGGGGATGCTGGATACCTGAAAGCGCATGGCAAGCTCCATCTGCTCGTCCACATTGACCTTGCCAACCTTCAGGGCGCCGGCGTTCTCCTCGGCGATCTCATGCAGCACGGGGGCCAGCATCTTGCAGGGCCCGCACCAGTCGGCGTAGAAGTCCAGCAGGACGGGGGTATCGGCGTGCAGCACCTCATCGTTAAAATTCGCAGCAGTGATTTTCAGTTCAGCCATGGTAAAGGCTCCTTTCTTCTGTGATTGTATCCGTAGTATGGTCAGTCCTCCCGGGACTTATAATAGAGCATACAGTGGCAGAAGCCCTCGAAGTTGGGGTCGGCCATCTGCTCCTTGAACTCCTGACACATACACTTGGTAGCCTCGGTACGCTCCAGGCGGCAGGGGCAGTATCCGCCGGTACGCTTCAGCCCCTCGCGGATGGTGTTGACGACCTCCTGATCGGGATTGAGCTTGATCTTCATTTCCGTCACCTCTTTGTTCTTTGTGGCTCTATCATAGCAGGCCGCGCCCCGCCGTTCTGTGACAAAGTCACATTTATAGAAAAAATCCGACGCTTTTTTGCGTCGGATCTTTTTATACCATCTGACGCAGGCCGTCCTTATCCCGCAGGGTGATGACGCCGCGCTTCAGCTCCACCAGCCCCTCCTCGGAGAAGGTCTTGAGCATCCGCGCCACCGCCTCCCGTGCCGAGCTGATGTGCTGGGCCAGCTGCTCGTGGGTCATGCGGATGGTGTCGGAGCCGGTGCGCGCCGCCTCGGAGAGAAGGAACTCCGCCAGCCGCCGGTCAAGTCCCTTGAACAGGATCTGCTGCATCGCCCACATCACGTCGGAAAACCGCTGGGTCGCCAGCTCGTAGAGGAAGCAGCGCACCGAAAGATTTTGCTCGGTCAGCGCGGCGACAAGTCCGGCGGGGATGATGCACCTCCGTCTCCTGCTGGGCGGTCATCTGGGTATCAAAGGTGATCTGGCTGATGACGCAGGACGCCGACAGGACGCACAGCTCGCCGGGGTACAGCCGGAACAGCGTCACCTCCCGCCCCTCGTCGGAGAGGAGGTAGGTGCGTATCTCGCCGGACAGCACCAGCAGCAGCCCCAGGCATTCGCTGCCGCCGTCGTGGATGAGGGTGCCCTTTTCATACCGGCGCACCATCGCGCTCCTCTGTACCGTGTCCCGCTCCTGCTCTGTCAGCAGCTGCCAGAAAGGCAGGCGGCTCACTGCCGCTTCCATGTCAGTGGCAGCCGTGATGGCCGCAGCCGTGGTCGCCGCAGGTGTGGCCGCCCTCGCCGTGGGCGTGGTCGTGGTGGTCGCAGTGAACGTCGGGGTCATAGCCCAGATTCCCCGTCAGCAGCGCCGCCACCGCCGCGTCCGCTTCGCCGCTGACGCCGCCGTAGAGCTTGATGCCCGCCTGTGCCAGCGCCATCTGTGCGCCGCCGCCAATACCGCCGCAGATCAGGGTGTCCACGCCGCTCTGCGCCAGAAGGCCCGCCAGTGCGCCGTGGCCGCTGCCGTTGGTGTCCACCACCGCCTCACGCACGACCTTGCCGTCTTCCACCTCGTAGAGCTTGAACTGTGCCGTGTGGCCGAAGTGCTGGAAGATCTGTCCGTTTTCGTAGGTAACTGCAATTTTCATGATGGTTTCTCCTCTTTTATTTATAATACTTCTGCTTTTTCCCGTTTTTTCCTATCCGGCGGACGCCGTCTTGCATTTTCCCCGTGTTCTGTGCTACAATTGCGCCAGCACCTGTCCGATGGGGCCGTCCACCGTGACGGCAGCGCCGAGGCCGCCGCCTGCGCCGCCCTTGTTGATGACCGCCAGCTTGTGACCCCGGTAATAGGTGACAAGCCCCGCCGCCGGATACACCACCAGCGACGTGCCGCCGATGAGCAGCACATCCGCCTGCCGGATATAGTGGATGGCCTTTATCATTACGTTCTCGTCCAGCGGCTCCTCATACAGTACCACGTCGGGCTTGATGATGCCGCCGCATTCGCAGCGGGGTACGCCGGTGCTCTCCGCGATGTGCTCCACGCCGTAGAATCTCCCGCAGCGGGTGCAGTAGTTCCGCAGCACGCTGCCGTGAAGCTCCAGCACCTCCCGGCTGCCCGCCTTCTGGTGGAGACCGTCGATGTTCTGGGTGATGACCGCCTTCAGCCGCCCCTCCTGCTCCCACTGGGCCAGCTTCCGGTGGGCCGGATTGGGCTGGGCGTCCGGCGCCAGCATCTTGGTACGGTAGAAGTCGAAGAACTCCTCCGTGTGCCGCTCAAAAAAGGTGTGGCTCAGTATGGTCTCCGGCGGATAGCTGAACTTCTGGTGATACAGCCCGTCCACACTGCGAAAGTCGGGGATGCCCGACTCCGTGGACACACCGGCACCGCCGAAGAATACGATGTTGTCGGAGCCGTCGATCAATTCCTTCAGCCTGCGGATGTTCTCATCCATGAAAATCCCTCCATTCTGCCCACAAGGAGCCGTCTATGAATATTCAAATTTTTGGAAAGCCCAAATCCTTCGATACGAAGAAAGCGGAGCGCTGGTTCAAGGAGCGCCGCATCAAGTACCAGTATATCGACCTTGTCACCAAGGGCGTGTCCCCCGGCGAGTACCTCTCCATCCGCGCCGCCGTAGGCAGCTTTGACGCGCTGGTGGACAAGTCCTGCCGCGCCTACGAGGAGCAGTACATGGCCTACATCACGCCGCAGGCGGCGGAGGAAAAGCTGCTGGACTATCCGGAGATCTTCGCCGCCCCCATCGTCCGCAACGGCCGTCAGGCCACCGTGGGCTACTGTCCCGATATCTGGCAGACCTGGGAATAACGTACCGTCCCGCACCGCCCGGTGCGGGATTTTTTTGTTCAGTCCGTGTAGCTGTGCTCCACCGTCACCACGGCGAAATAGGTGTCGTTCAGCTGCCGCACCAGCTGCCGGATCTCCTCCGCCGCCTGCTCCGGCGTCTTGCCGGAGGAAAAGGGCAGCACCGCGTCGAAGATCAGGTTGGTGTGGGTGGTACCCTGTACCATGCGGAAATCGTGGATGGTCATGTGGGGGTCCACCTGCTTCGCCACCTCGGCGATCTGCCGGCGCAGCGCCCCCACCGACGCGTCGTCGGTGACGATGGGATCCATGTGGATCACCGCCTGACAGTGCAGCTTCTCCGCCAGCTCCTTTTCGATGTTGTCGATAACGTCATGCATCTCCATGATGTCCCCGTGGGCGGGTACCTCCGCGTGGAGGGAGATCATACACCGCCCCGGGCCGTAGTCGTGTACCACCAGATCGTGGACGCCCTGCACGGTGTCGTGGGCCATCACGATGTCCCGTATCTCCTGCACCAGCTCCGGGTCGGGGGCCTGCCCCAGCAGGGGCGACAGCGTCTCCTTGGCCGCCTTGTAGGCGGAGAACAGGATGAACAGCGCCACCACAAGACCCACATAGCCGTCCACCGCCAGCCCCGACCATTTGCCGATGAGCATGGCCAGCAGCACCGCCGCCGTAGCCGCCGTGTCGGAGAGGCTGTCCATGGCGGTGGCCTCCATGGCCGCGGACTTGATCTTCCGGCCGATGCGCCGGTTGTACAGCCACATATACAGCTTCACGCACACCGACGCTGCCAGAATACCCAGCGCCAGCGCCGAGAACGCCACCTCCTCCGGGTGGAGGATCTTGTCAAAGGAGGACTTGGCCAGCTCCACACCCATCAGCAGGATCAATCCCGCCACCACAAGGCCGGATATGTACTCGATCCGCCCGTGCCCGAAGGGGTGGTCCGTGTCCGGCTTCCGCCCCGCCAGCCGGAAGCCCAGCAGCGTCACCGCCGAGGAGCCTGCGTCCGACAGGTTGTTGAAGGCGTCCGCCGTCACGGCGATGGAGCCGGAGAGCTGTCCGGCAAAGAATTTCCCCGCGAACAGCAGGATGTTCAGGGCGATGCCCACCACGCCGCACAGTGTGCCGTAGGCCCGCCGCACCGCCGGGGACGTCACGTTTTCCCGGTCGGGGATCAGCCACCGGGCCAGCAGTTGTATCATATACCTCTTTCTCCTTTCGCGGCGTACCGCGCCTTACCGGGCCGTACCCCGGATGGTCAGCTTCATCTGGCAGCACAGGTCGTCCAGATCCCGGTCGGTGGCGGCATTGAGCCGCAGCCGCCCGCCGCAGTCTGCACAGATCAGCTCCACCGCGCCCCGGCGCACCGCCATGCTGTATTTGTGGCTGCCGCAGGTGCAGGAGATACCGTCCCGGGTGGCGATGTCCTTCAGCTCCGACAACACCTCGTACATGATGACGTTGTCGGTGAAGGCCTCCTCACCGCCGGCCTTTTCCTTCTCCACCCGCAGAGCCAACTCCTCCATGGCGCGGCGCACCTGCTGCTCCTCGCCGATATAGCAGCAAAGCTCCTGTTTTTCCGGGCAGGCAAGGCCGATGCCCCGCCCGTGCAGCACCGCGTCGGCGTTGCACTCCGCCCGATGATGGCCGCCGCACACGCCGCAGGGTACCCAGAGCCGGAACTTCACGCCGTCCGTCTCCGCCTCCAGTGCCTCGTGTCCGCATTCACATTCCATCCGCGCCGCGGCGGCGGACAGGGCGAACACGCTGCGCTGGTGCAGCACCGCCTTGCCGCAGTGGGGACAGATATATCCAAAGCTGCGCATTTCCTCCATCGGTACACGCTCCTTCTCATGATATGGTAAATAATGCCCATATAGTATACGCCGTTTCCGCCGCTTTTTCCAGAGGTTTTTCCCCTCGCGGCGGTTTTTTCCACTTACTACCGTACTTCTCTCCGGGTTGGAAAACGCCCGCGGTGGCCTTTAAAGCCGCCCGTGCTGCCGAGGGTATTAAAATTTCTCCATATCTTTCGCAATTTTTATCTTGATTTTGCGGTTCTTTCCTCTTGCGTGTCTCCCTGTTTTCCACTATAATGCCGCCATATTTCATCGGAGGTGGTCGTTTTGCCCCGCAAGTCCTTCCCCGCCGCGCTGAAAGCGGCGTTTCCCCACACGGTGCCCATCCTCACCGGCTATCTGGCGGTGGGCCTCGCCTACGGTGTGCTGATGGCCTCCAAGGGCTACAATTTCCTTTGGTCGGGCTTTGTCAGCGCCTTCGCCTTCTGCGGCAGCATGCAGTATGTGGCCATCACCCTGCTGACCACTGCCTTTGACCCCCTCAGCGCCTTTTTCCTCAGCCTGATGGTCAACGCCCGGCACCTGTTCTTCTCGCTGGCGCTGCTGCCCAAGTACCGGGGGCTGGGACGGCTGCGGTATTTCCTGATCTACACCCTCAGCGACGAGAACTTCTCCCTCAGCTCCACGGTGGAGCCGCCGGAGGACACGGACCCCACGCTGTTCTACTTCGCCATGAGCTTCCTGACGTGGCTGTACTGGGTGGTGTTCTCCATGCTGGGCGGTCTCATCGGCAGCCTCATCACCTTTGACATCACCGGCATCGACTTTGCCCTGACGGCGCTGTTCGTGGTGCTGTTCATCGAGCAGGTCATCAAGCGGGAGAACCGCCCCGCCGGCCTCATGGGCCTTGCCTGCTCCGTGGCGGGCCTTGCCGTGTTCGGCGCGGACAATATGGTCATCCCGGCCATGGTCCTGACGCTCATCGCACTTCTGCTGGGGAGGAAAACGCTATGCGCCTGAATTTCATCCAGTCCCTGATCATCGTCTGCATGGTGGCGCTGGCCACCCAGATCACCCGCTGGACGCCGTTTCTGGTGTTCTCCGGCGGTCGGAAGCTCCCCAAGGTGGTGGAAGATCTGGGCCGTCTGCTTCCCCCGGCCATGATGGGTCTGCTGGTGGTGTACAGCCTGCGGAACACCGACCTTTTCACCGGCAGTCATGGCCTGCCGGAGGCCATTGCCGTGGCCGTCACCGCCGGGCTCCACCTGTGGAGGCGCAGCACGCTGCTGTCCATTCTGGCGGGCACCGCCGTGTATATGCTGCTGGTGCAACTGGTATTCGTGTAAGTCCATACCGCACCCCAAGGACGCCCCACCGGGCGTCCTTTTTCATATTTTTCCGTTTCCGGCACAAGCTAACGCAAATCTTGGGATGAGGTGGAACGCCATGGATATCAAACGCTTGAGCCGCCAGACCTGCCGGTTCCTCCGGCCGCCCGGCGTGGTGAGTTGGGCTAATGTAGGCGGCCGTCTGGAACGGCAGGGCCCGCTGGGTTCTTATTTTGACGTAACGGACGACGACTCCTTCTTCGGCAAAAAAACGTGGGAGCAGGGGGAGGCGGAGATGCAGGCCATCGCCCTGCGCCGCGCCCTGCAAAAGGGCGGCCTGACGCCGGAGGACGTGGACTGCGTCTTCGCCGGTGATCTGCTGAACCAGAACATCGGCGCAACCTTCTCCCTGCGGGACTTCGCTATTCCCTTCTACGGCGTGTACGGTGCCTGCTCCACCATGGGAGAGAGCCTGTCGCTGGCGGCTATGGCGGTGGCCGGGGGCTTTGCCCGTCTCGCCGCCGCCCAGACCTCCTCCCACTTCTGCACCGCCGAGCGGCAGTACCGCGCCCCGGTGCCATACGGCAGCCAGCGGGCCCCCACCGCCCAGTGGACGGCCACCGCCGCCGGCTGCTGCGTGGTGGGCGCGCAGTCCGAGGGGCCCTATATCACCCATGTCACCCGCGGGCGCATCGTGGACTGGGGCATTACCGACGCGGCCAATATGGGGGCGGCCATGGCCCCCGCCGCCTACGACACCCTCGCCGCCCTGTTCCGGGACACCGGCACCGCGCCGTCGGACTACGATCTGGTGGTCACCGGCGATCTGGGCTATCTGGGACACGCCCTGCTGACGGAGCTGTTCCGGCGGGACGGCGTGGTGCTGGGGGACAACTGCACCGACTGCGGCATCCTGCTGTACCATCGGATCCGGCAGGATATGCACGCCGGCGGCTCCGGCTGCGGCTGCTCTGCCGCCGTTTTCAACGGCTATCTGCTCCACGGACTGCGCACCGGCAAATGGCAGCGTCTGGTCTTTGCGCCCACCGGTGCGCTGCTCAGTCCCACCAGCACCTTTCAGGGCGAGAGCATACCCGGCATCTGCCACGCGGTGGTACTTTCCCGGACGAAGGAGGCACAACGATAAATGGAATACCTCAACGCATTTCTCTGCGGCGGGCTGCTGTGCGCCGTGGGCCAGATCATCCTCGACCGCACCAACCTCACCCCCGCCCGTATCCTGACGGGCTATGTGGTGGCCGGTGTTTTTTTGCAAGCCGTGGGCGTGTATCAATATGTGGTGGACTGGGGCGGCGCAGGCGCCACCGTCCCTCTCACCGGTTTTGGCTATACGCTGGCCAAGGGCGTGGCGAAGGCCGTGGCGGAGCAGGGCCTGCTGGGCGTCATCACCGGCGGGCTCACCGCCGCTGCCGGGGGCATTGCCGCCGCCGTGGTATTCGGCCTTCTGATGGCGGTGCTGTTCCGGCCCAAAGAAAAACGTTGACAAATACCCCTTGGGGGTATATAGTATCACCATCATAAAATACCCCCAGGAGGTATTCGCCATGAACGAATGCTGTTGTCACAAGACAAAACACCGCTCTCCGCAGGAGCAGAAGCAGCTGGCCAACCGCCTCAGCCGCATAGAGGGGCAGGTGCGAGGTCTGCGGGATATGCTGCAGGCAGACGCCTACTGTCCCGATATTCTGGTGCAGGTATCCGCCGTCAGCGCCGCGCTGAACAGCTTCAGCAAAGAGCTGCTGGCTACCCACATCCGCACCTGCGTGGCCGACGGGATACGGCAGGGCGATGACGCTGTCATTGACGAGCTGGTGACCACGCTGCAAAAGATGATGAAATAAGGAAGGTGATCCCCTTGACGGAAAAATTCGTGGTAACGGGCATGACCTGCGCCGCCTGCGCCGCCCATGTGGAAAAGGCCGCAGGCGCCGTGGCCGGCGTGGACAGCGCCGCCGTAAACCTGATGCTGGGTACGCTGGTATGCTCCTATGACCGGGATAAAGCCTCGCCGCAGGCCATCATCGCCGCCGTGGAGGCTGCCGGTTACGGTGCGGCGCCGGCGGACGACGCCAAGCGCGATATACGCCGGGAGCAGGACGCCGCCGCCAAGGCCATGGGACGCCGGCTCCTGTGGTCGGCGGTGTGCCTCGTCCCCCTGTTCTATCTCAGCATGGGGCATATGCTGGGGCTGCCCGTCCCGGCGTTCATGCACCGCCAGCCCCTGCTGGCGGCGGCGGTACAGCTGGCGCTGTGCCTGCCCATCCTGCTTTTGAACCGCGCCTACTTCACCGTGGGCTTCTCCCGCCTATTCAAGGGCAGCCCCAACATGGACTCGCTGGTGGCGCTGGGCGCGGCGGCGGGCCTTACGTACAGTCTCATCGAAATGGGTCTGCTGTGTGCCGGACAGCTCACCGGTATGCCCGACCTCTATTTCGAGTCCGCCGGTATGATCCTGACCCTCGTCACCGTGGGCAAGTATCTGGAGGAGCGCTCCAAGGGTAAGACCACCGGCGCGATCACGGCGCTGCTGGCGCTGGCGCCGGAGACGGCGGTGGTGCGCCGGAACGGCACGGAGGTCACGGTGGCCGCCGACCAGATCAGAGCCGGCGAGACGGTCATCATCCGGCAGGGCGGGCGCATCCCCGTGGACGGCACCGTCACCAAGGGCAGCGGTGCTGTGGATGAATCCGCCCTCACCGGTGAGAGTATGCCGGTGGAGAAGACCCCCGGCAGCAGCGCCGTATCCGCCACCGTTCTCACCAGCGGCTATCTGGAGCTGACCGCCGACCGGGTGGGCGCGGATACCACCCTGTCCCAGATCGTCCAGCTCATGGAGCAGGCCGCCGCCTCCAAGGCTCCCATCAGCCGTCTGGCGGATAAGATCAGCGCCGTGTTCGTACCGGTGGTGATCTCCATCGCCGTCCTTGCCGCCGTGCTTTGGGCAACTGTGGGCGGCATGGGCATCCGGTTCTGCCTGTCCATCGGCATCGCCGTGCTGGTGATCTCCTGTCCCTGCGCGCTGGGGCTTGCCACGCCGGTAGCCATCACCGTAGCCACCGGCAAGGCCGCCGAAAGGGGCATTCTCATCAAGTCCGCCGCCAGTCTGGAGCTGCTGGGACGGGTGGACACCGTGGTGCTGGACAAGACCGGCACCGTCACCGCAGGCACGCCGCAGGTCACGGATGTGCTGTGTGTCCCCGGCGTCACCGAGGAGGAGCTGCTGTGCGCCGCCGCCTCGCTGGAAAAGCCCTCCGGTCACCCGCTGGCAGACGCCATCGTTCAGGAGGCGGCGCGGCGGAGCATCCCCCTGTGCGCCGTGTCGGATTTCACCGCCGTTCCCGGCGGCGGGGTGCAGGCCGTGCTGGACGGCAAGACCCTCTACGCCGGAAATGACCGCTACATGACCCTGATCGGCGCAGGAACAGCCGCTCTCCGCACCGCGGCGGAGGCGCTGGCCGCCGCAGGCAAAACGCCCCTGTACTTCGCCGAGGAGCAGCAGCTGCTGGGCGTCGTCGCCGTGGCGGATGTGGTGAAGCCCGACAGCGCTGCCGCCATTGCCGCCCTGCGCCGCAGCGGGCGCGAGGTGGTGCTGCTCACCGGCGACGACCGGCGTACCGCCGAGGCCATCGCCCGTCAGGTAGGGGTGGAGCGGGTCATCGCCCAGGTGCTGCCGCAGGACAAGGCCCGCTGCGTCGAGGAGCTGCAAAAGGACGGCAGGCTCGTGGCTATGGTGGGCGACGGCGTCAACGACGCCCCAGCGCTGGTAACGGCGGACGTGGGGCTTGCTATCGGCGCCGGTACCGACGTGGCCATTGAGTCGGCGGATGTGGTGCTGATGCACAGCAGCCTTATGGACATCGTGGACGCGGCGGCGCTGTCCCGCGCCACCCTGCGGAACATACGCCAGAACCTGTTCTGGGCGTTTTTCTACAACGCCATCGGCATCCCCGTGGCAGCCGGTGTGCTGTACCCCGCCCTCCAGCTCACGCTGGATCCCATGCTCGCGGCAGCGGCCATGAGCCTCAGCTCCGTGTGCGTGGTATCTAACGCCCTGCGGCTCCGGAGCTGGAAGGGCGCTCCGACGGACAACCATGTTTCCCTTGACAAGTCCGCCGACCTGACGGACAATGATACCGTCCATACAGACCATACGAATACCGCCGCATCCGCGGCGCAGCAGGAGGAACCGACTATGCAGAAAACACTGACCATCGAGGGTATGATGTGCGCCCACTGCGCCGCCCATGTGGAGAAGGCGCTGAACGCGCTGCCCGGCGTCACCGCCGTGGTGGATCTGGCGGCCAAGACCGCCGTCGTCACCGGCGACGCCGACAACGAGGCCTTGAAGAAGGCCGTGGACGACGCCGGGTATCAGGTCACGGATATCCGCTGACCCCACCCGCCCCGCAAAAAAATAAGAGAGGCACGCTTCCTGCGTGCCTCTCTTATTTTTCAGGCGGTTCACCTTGCTCATGCCTGCCGCTTCTTCAGCTTCAGCTGGAGACGGTCGGCGATCATGGCGATGAACTCGCTGTTGGTGGGCTTCCCCTTGGCGGAGTTCACCGTGTAGCCGAAGTATTTTTGCAGCGTCTCCAGATCCCCTCTGTCCCACGCCACCTCAATGGCGTGGCGGATGGCCCGCTCCACCCGGCTGGGCGTGGTGCTGAAGCGCTCCGCCACCTCCGGGTACAGCACCTTGGTCACGGCGTTGATGACCTCCATGTTTCCCACGGTGATGATGATCGCCTCCCGCAGGTACTGGTAGCCCTTGATGTGGGCAGGCACGCCGATCTCGTGGATGATGGCGGTGACCATGCTCTCCAGCTGCGGCGCAGGCTCCCGCTCCTGCGGCGGTGCCACAGCCCGGCGCATATGCTCCATCAGAGAGCTTTCGCTCACCGGCTTAGGCAGGAAGATATATGCTCCCATGCTCACCGCCTCCGCCACCATCCGGTCGTTGTAGAATGCCGACAGCATAATGGTGCGCGGCCGCTCCTCCCTCTCCCGAAGCTGGCGCAGCACGCCCATGCCGTCCAGCACCGGCAGCATGGTGTCCAGCAGCAGGATCTGCGGATGCGTCTCCTCCACCAGTGTCAGCACCTGTCCGCCGTCTCCCGTCTCGCCCACGACCTGAAACTCGCCTGTGCGCTCCAGCGCCTCTCGCAGCAACAGCCGGAAATCCGCACCGGCATCCGCCAGCAATACGCTAATTTTCGCCTCCATGTTTCTTCCCCCGTCCCTTCCTTGATTCACATTGGAGCCGCCGTTTCATGTCAATACAACATTTATCGGTGACCCGCTATCAAAATTAGCACAATGAGACATCATATGCAAGGGTTTCTTGTCGATAATTTCCATGTTTTAAGGGAATTTTTCCTCTAAACTTGTAAATTTTACACACAATTAACACCTTTTCCCGTTTTCGTCCCGGTCCGCCCATGTCCGACGGCGTTCTCCGCGAAAATTTTGCTTTATCCTGCGGCTGCGCTTGTCAGCCGCAGGTCTTTGTGGTATTCTATTCTGGTATGTGAACGGAGGGAGGCAAAAAATGTCTTTGTCGGAAAAACGCCTGTTCCTGCTGGACATGGACGGCACGCTCTATCTGGATGACCGGCTGTTTGACAAGGTGCCGGAATTTCTGTCCTACATTCGCCGCACCGGCGGACGGTATCTGTTCCTGACCAACAACTCCTCCCGCGGCGTGGAGGGCTATATCGACAAGCTCTCCGGCATGGGCATCCCCTCCGGAACGGAGGATTACCTGACCTCTGTGGATGCCGCCATCGACCACCTGCGCCGCTGCCACCCCGGCAAAAAGTGCTATGTGTTCGGCACGCGGTCATTTCTCGGCCAGCTCCGGGATGCCGGCATCCCCGTCACCGACCGGCTGGAGGATGACATCGACATCCTGCTGTGCGGCTTCGACCGGGAGCTGACCTTCCAGAAGCTGGAGGACGCCTGCATTCTGCTGAACCGGGGTGTCCTGTGGCTGGCCACCAACCCGGACTGGGTCTGCCCCACATGGTATGGCTCCGTTCCCGACTGCGGCAGCATCTGCCGGATGCTGACCACCGCCACCGGCCGGGAGCCGCTGTTTCTGGGCAAGCCCAAGCCCGCCATGGTGGAGCTGGCGCTGCGGCGCACCGGCTTTGCGCCGGAGCAGGCCGTCATCATCGGCGACCGGCTCTACACCGACATCGCCTGCGGCGTCAACGCCGGGATCGACAGCATCTTCGTGCTGTCCGGCGAGGGCACGGAGGCGGACATCGCCCAATACGGCATCCATCCCACGTGGATCTTTTCTGATATCGCGGCTCTGTGCCGCCAATTGGAGGAAACGCTATGAAACTCAACTACAAACGCACCATCATGGTAGGCTTCGCCTTCTTCCTGATCTGCTCCTTCTGGCAGGCCTATGACAACACCATCCCCCTGATCCTGACCAACAAGTTCGGCATGAGCCAGACATGGTCGGGCGTCATCATGGCGCTGGACAATGTGCTGGCGCTGTTCATGCTGCCCCTGTTCGGCCACATCTCCGACAAATGCACCAGCCGCCACGGACGCCGGACGCCCTTTATCGTCATCGGCACCCTCATCGCCGCGGTGGCGCTGGTCTGCCTGTCCTTCGTGGACAACGCCCAGCTGAAGAACCTGCGGGACGTGTCCGCCATTGACGACCCCGCCGCCCTGACCGCCATCTACCGGGAGGAGAAGGACGCCACGCTGCTGACCCCCTCCGGCGAGAAGTTTATCCTCGGCCAGAGGTTCACGGAGGAGGAGTTCACCGCCATCCGCAGCCAGATCGTCAGCGGCGAGTCCACCGTCACCAACCCGGACTACACCAACTATGTGGTGCCCGCCCGGCAGGCCTGCGCGTGGCAGATGACGGCGGAGCATCCCTCCACGCTGATTTTCTTCGTGGTGCTGCTGCTTATCATCCTCGTATCCATGGCCACATTCCGCTCCCCCGCCGTGGCGCTGATGCCCGACGTGACCCTCAAGCCCCTGCGCTCCAAGGCCAACGCCATCATCAACCTGATGGGCTCCGCCGGCGGCATTCTGGTGCTGGCGCTGGGCATGGTGTTCGCCACCTCCGCCGTCCGCAACAGCCTGATGAGCTATACCGGCTATTTCGGCGTCATCGCGGCGCTGATGCTGGCGGCGTTGGTGATCTTCCTGCTCACCGTCCGGGAGCCGGAGTGGGCCAGAGAGATGCAGGAGCAGGCTGTGGCTGCCGGTCTGGAGGAGCAGGCCGAGGCCGACGACCCCACCGCCAGCCGCAAGCTGTCCGCCGACGAGGTCAAGAGCCTGATCTTCATCCTGCTGAGCATCGTGCTGTGGTTCTTCGGCTACAACGCCGTCACCAGCAAGTACTCCGTCTACGCCAGCAACATCCTGCACAAGGACTATAACCTGACCCTCATCATCGCGCAGGCCGCCGCCATCGTGGCCTATCTGCCTGTGGGCTTCGTCGCCAGCAAGGTGGGCCGCAAAAAGACCATTCTGGCGGGCGTGGTGATGCTCACCACCTCCTTCACCGTGGCAGCCTTCCTGAATGCCGACAGCCCCACCATGCTGATGAACGCCATGTTCGCGCTGGCCGGCATCGGCTGGGCCACCATCAACGTCAATTCCTTCCCCATGGTGGTGGAGCTGGCCTCCGGCGGCGACGTGGGCAAGTACACCGGCTTTTACTACACCGCCTCCATGGCGGCGCAGGTGGCCACCCCCATGGTGTCCGGCCTGCTGATGGATCAGTTCGGTATGCACGTTCTGTTCCCCTATGCCGCCGCGTTCACGGCGCTGGCGTTCTTCACCATGCTCATGGTAAAGCATGGTGACAGCAAGCCCGAGGCTACGGTCGGCATTGAAGTTCTGGAAGATCTGGAGGCGGATTGATATGATAGCTGTATATATTCTGTTGGGACTTTTGGTACTGCTGGGCCTGCTGTATGTGCTGTGCCTGCGCTGCCGCCGCCGCAAGGACTGGGAGCGCTTCCGCAAGTGGCGCTTCGCCCACCGCGGCTTCCACGATAAGCCCCGTATCCCCGAAAACTCCCTGCCCGCCTTCCGCCGCGCCGTCCAGTGCGGCTTCGGCGCGGAACTGGACGTCCATCTCATGAGGGACGGCCGTCTGGCGGTCATCCACGACGCCTCTCTGCTGCGCACCGCCGGTGTGGACGTGCAGATCGAGGATCTGACGGCGGAGGAGCTGAAGAGCTACAGGCTGGAGGGTACGGAGCACCATATCCCCCTGCTGGACGAGGTGCTGCCCATCTTCGCGGGCAAGGCGCCCCTGATCGTGGAGCTGAAGGCCGAGCGGGGCAACGCCGAGGCGCTGGCCGCCGCCGCCTGCAAGCTGCTGGACAAGCACCACGTCACCTACTGTATCGAGTCCTTTGACCCCCGCTGCCTCATGTGGCTGTGGGCCAACCGCCCCGACGTGGTGCGCGGTCAGCTCTCCGAAAACTTCCGGCGTCACGGCGATGGGACGAATCTGCCCGGCGTGGTACGCTGGGTACTGAGCAACCTGCTGCTCAACGCCCGCACCCGGCCCGACTTCATCGCCTACCGCTATGAGGACCGGAAATGCCTGTCCCTCCGGCTGTGCCGCAGTCTGTACGGCGCACAGGAGTTCAGCTGGACCATCCGCTCCAAGGAGACCATGGACGCCGCCGAGAAGGACGGCGCGCTGGTCATCTTTGAGTGCTTCGATCCGAGGGGGTGACCGTCGATGAGAGTCATCACCGGTACTGCCCGCGGCAGAGTATTGAAGGAATTGATGGGCATGGAGACCCGCCCCACCACCGGCAAGGTGAAGGAGAGCCTGTTCTCCATCATCCAATTCGACATTGAGGGCCGCCGTGTGCTGGATCTGTTTGCCGGCACCGGTCAACTGGGCATCGAGGCCCTGAGCCGGGGCGCGGCGGAGTGTGTGTTTGTGGAGCGGCGCAGCGACGCTGTCCATCTCGTTCAGGAGAATCTGGCGCTCTGCAAGCTGACCGACCGCGCCCATGTCCGGCAGGGCGACGCCCTCGCCTATCTCCGCAGCGGAGAGAAGTTCGATCTGGTCTTTCTGGACCCGCCCTATGCCTCCGGCCTGCTGGAGCAGGCGCTGACGGATATCGCAGCGTTTGACATTTGCCGTCAGCATGGTATAATTGTGGCGGAAAGTGCCGTGGAAACAGTTTTGCCCGCACTTCCGCCACCCTATCAGCTGTACCGCGAGTACCGGTACGGCAAAATCAAGCTGACGGTGTTCCATCGCGGCGGAAATGAGGACTGACCCATGAAGATCGCCATTTATCCCGGCAGCTTTGACCCCATCACACTGGGGCATCTGGACATCATCCGCCGGGGTGCGGCCTGCTTTGACAAGCTGTATGTCTGCGTCATGGTCAACTGCGAGAAAAAGCTGCCCATGTTCACACCGGAGCGCCGGCTGGAGCTGATCCGCCGCAGCGTGGCGGACATCCCCAACGTGGAGGTGGAGAATTGGAGCGGCCTGCTGGCGGACTACGCCCGGGAAAAGGGCGCCCATATCCTGCTCAAGGGTGTGCGCAACGCCACCGACTGGGACATGGAGCTGCAAATGTCCCGCATCAATCAGGGCATCCTGCCGGGACTGGAGACGCTGCTGCTGCCCGCCAGCGCGGACTATGAGCATTTCAGCTCCACCATGGCCCGGGAGATGATCCGTTACGGCCAGCCTCTGGAAAAATATGTACCGGCGCCCATCGCCGAGGAATTGGAAAAAATGCGGGGCTGACGTCCTGCCAAAAACAGAGAAAGGAACGAGGGATCTATGGAAGAAAAGGATGTACAGCGCCTGCTGGATATGCTCTACGGCATGATCGACGAGGCCAAGAGCGCCGCTTTCAGCTCCGACAAATGCATCATCAACCGCGACGAAGCCCTGGATCTGCTGGACGAGATCCGCGCCAAGCTCCCGCTGGAGCTGAAGAAGGCCCGCGAGCTCATCGCCGCCCGCAGTGAGTATGTGGCGGGCGCCAAGAAAGAGGTAGAAAAGATGCTGCGTCAGGCGGAGCTGGACGCCAAGGTCATCGTCTCCGAGAGCGAGACGATCCAGATGGCCCGCCAGAAGAGCAGTGAGATCCTCCGCCGCGCCGAGGAACGCACCCGTGAGCTGTATCACGTGGCCAACACCTATACGGAGGACGCTCTGCGCCGCACGGAGGAGGCCATCCAGATGGCGCTCAGCGAGGTGCAGGAATCCCGCGTGCGCTTCCGTGCCGCCAGTCAGGAGCAGATGCAGGCCCAGCGTGCCGAGCTGAACCGCACCAGCGCCGCCGAGGAATCCCCCAAGGCGCCGGAGGACGCCCAGTAACACACCTGTCCTCTTGTGGAAAAATCGACAAATTTCTCCACCGTATTTCTACGATTTTCACAAATCAATAGTATCTTGTGGTGAGCAAACCCGGTAGACACAAAATATTGTGTCTACCGGGTTTTTGTGCGTTTTGCCATCGAACATACGTTTTAAGAAATGCACCTTTTTGCCTGTTTTTTGGAAGTTTTTTCCGCTTTTTGGAGGGATCTGGGTGGAAACTTCTTCTTGCAATTTCATAACGCATTATGTATACTAACCATGTGAGTGGTGAATTGTGGGGGTAGTGCCCCCATTTGTGGGGGATCGTCCCACAGTTTTCCACATTCCCCCGATTTTTTCTTGAGAGGAGGCGGCCCCATGACCGGTCAATTCAGCCATAATATCGACGCCAAGGGCCGCCTGTTTATCCCCGCCTCCCTCCGCAAGGAGCTGGGGCAGACCTTCCACGTTACCGTGGGACAGGATCACTGCCTGTCCGTCTACTCCGATGAAAGCTGGGCGGCCTTCATGGCCAAGCTGAAGGAGCTGTCCTACAACGAGGTGAAAAAGCTCCGCGCCCTGTTCGCCTACGCGGCGGACTGCGAGCCGGACTCGCAGGGCCGCATCCTCATCCCCGCCAAGCTGCGGGAGTATGCGGGACTGACCAAGGAGGTCGTGGTAGTGGGCAGCTTTGACCGCGCCGAGATCTGGAGCGCCGAGCGCTGGGCCGCCATCGAAAACGAGGCGTTCTCCACCGGTGCGCTGGAGCAGGCCATGGCGGAAATGGGGCTGTAAACCATGTGTGACCACATCACCGAAAAGGACTACGGCCACAAGCCCGTTCTCCTGCACGAATGTCTGGACGCGCTGGCCATCCGGCCGGACGGCGTCTATGTGGACGGTACGCTGGGCCGCGCCGGTCACTCGCTGGAGATCGTCCGCCGCCTGACTGCGGGCGGGCGGCTCATCGGCATCGACCGGGATCAGACCGCCATCGACGCCGCCCGGGAGCGTCTGGCGTCCTATCTGGATCGCGTGACCCTTGTCCACAGCAACTTTGACCGTATCGGCGATATCCTCGCCGACCTCCATATCCCCGGCGTGGACGGGATGCTCTTCGATCTGGGCGTCTCCTCCCCCCAGCTGGACGACGCCGCACGGGGCTTTTCCTATATGCACGACGCCCCGCTGGATATGCGCATGGACCGCACGGCGTCCCTCACCGCGCGGGACGTGGTGAACGACTGGCCCTATGAGGAGCTGCGCCGCATTCTCTACGACTTCGGCGAGGAGCGCTGCGCCCCCGCCATCGCCCGCCGCATCGTGCAGGCCCGGGAGCAGGCTCCCATTGAAACAACGCTTCAGCTGGTGGACATCATCAAGTCCGCCATGCCCCCCGCCGCCCTGCGGGAGAAGCAGCACCCCGCCAAGCGGAGCTTTCAGGCCATCCGCATCGCCGTCAATGGCGAGCTGGACGCCCTGCCCCCCATGCTGGAGGCCGCCGTGTCCCACCTGAACGCAGGCGGACGGCTGGCTGTCATCTCCTTCCACTCGCTGGAGGATCGCATCATCAAAAAGACCATGCAGGAGCTGGCCACCGGCTGCACCTGCCCGCCCGAATTCCCTGTCTGTGTCTGCGGCAAAAAGCCGAAGATCCGTCTGGTCAGCCGCAAGCCCATCGTATCCGGTGAGGCGGAGCTGGCTGAAAATCCCCGGGCCCGCAGCGCCAAGCTGCGCGTCGCGGAAAAGCTCTGACCGAGCGCCCACATTCTTAGGAGAGGAGTGACCGTCCCATGGCAAGTCCCCACCGCAAAAACGCCGTCTATGGCAACCTGGCATACGATCTGGACGCCCTGGTACGGGAGCGCCAGTTAGAGGAAGCCGGCAAGCTGCCCCAGAAGAAGCAGCCCGCCGTGCAGGAGCAGCCTCTCCCCCGCCGTCAGACCCAGAGCCGCACGGCGGCACGGCCCTCCCCGCTGGTGGTGGGCGGCATCGTGGTGCTGCTGGTCATGGTGGTGGCGCTGATGCTGGGCTATGTCACGCTCACCGATGTATCCGGCAGCGTGTCGTCCATCAAGCGGGAGATCGCCGATCTGGACGAGCAGCACATCGCCCTGCTGACGGAGTATGAAAAGACCTTCGATCTGGCCACCGTCAAGGCGGCGGCCGAGGCCGCCGGTATGTCCAAGCCCACCAGCGGTCAGATCCAGTATATCGACCTGTCCGGCAGCGACAGCGTCACGCTCTACAAGGCCGATAGCAGCGGCGCGCTGGACGGGCTGCTGGATTCACTGGAGCGGGGCTGGAGCTATGTGCTGGAATATTTCCGCTGACAGCGGCCATATCATGAGGCAGTGAGGAGTAAGAAGGCGACTTCTTGCTCCTTGCTTGGTATTCGAGAACCCGCGCGGCGTCTAATAAACCGTGCCGCGCCCTACCTTCGGAGGCAGAAAACGTGTCAAATCCCAATCGTAAAGATGAAAATATCCGCCGTGCCAACCGGGTCATCCAGACCCGGTCCTTCGTGCTGATGCTCCTCATGGGCGTCGGTATGTTCGTGCTGCTGTTTTTCCAGCTGTTCGACCTGCAGATCGTCCGCCACGAGGAGCTGCAGAGCAAGGCGGTGAACCAGCAGACCCGCCGCACGGTGGTCACCGCCTCCCGCGGCACCATCTACGACCGCACCGGCAATATCATGGCCATCTCCGCCAGTGCCGAGACCATTATCCTCTCCCCGCTGGAGATCGACAGAGCCGTCAACGACAAGGACGCCCCTGTGTCGTGGACAAAGGACACGCTGGCCGCCGGCCTTGCCGAGCTGCTGGACGGTGACGCCGCCGCCATCCGCAAGCGTATGGACAACACCAAGTCCCAGTACGAGGTGATCAAGCTCCGCGCCGAGGAGGACACCGCCAACGCCGTCCGCGCCTACATCAACGAGAACAAGATCGTGGGCGTCCATCTGGTGGCGGACGCCAAGCGCTACTACCCCTACGGCTCGCTGGCCTCCCACGTCATCGGCTTCGTGGGCGACGACAACACCGGCCTGTACGGGCTGGAGGCCCGCTACGAGCAGGAGCTGGAGGGGCAGAGCGGAATGGTGGTGTCCACCAAGGACAACGCCGGCAACGACATGATGTACGCCTACGAGCAGTATTTTGCCGCCCAGAACGGCAGCGATCTGACACTGACGCTGGACACCACCATCCAGTATTATCTGGAAAAGGGTCTGGACACCATGACGGATAAGTTTGCCGCCGCCAACGGCGCCACCGGCATCATCATGGATGCAAAGACCGGAGGCATTCTGGCCATGGCCTCCTCCCCCAGCTACGACCTGAACGACTTCGCCGCCGTACAGGACAAGACCCTGCGGGAGCGGATGGAGCGGGGCGAGAGCACGCTGGCGGAGATGCAGCTGCTCCAGTGGCGCAACAAGGCGCTGAACGATACCTACGAGCCCGGCTCCACCTTCAAGATCCTGACGCTGGCCGCCGCGCTGGAGGAGGGCGTCATCGACAAGAACACCACCGTCAACTGCAACGGCTACGTGAATATCTCCAACTACACCATCCACTGCTCCAACAAGGCGGGACACGGTCTGCAAACACTGGTCCAGTCTGTGGGAAATTCCTGCAACCCCGCCTTCATCTCCTATGGACTGAAGCTGGGCAACACCAAATTCTACGACTACATGAGATCCTTCGGCCTGATGGACGGCACCGGCATCGATCTGGGCGGCGAGGCCACCGGCATCTTCGCCGACCCTTCCAGCTTCACCCAGCTGGATCTGGCCTGCTACTCCTTCGGTCAGAACTTCAACGTCACGCCTCTCGCCCTCATCACGGCGCAGGCTGCCTGCATCAACGGCGGCTATCTCCACAGTCCCTATCTGGTGGAGCGCATCACCGACTCCAACGGCAGCGTCACCTACCAGCACGACAGCACCCCCATCCGTCAGGTCATCAGCGAGGAGACGTCCGCCACCGTGCGGGAGTGCCTGGAGTACGTGGTGGCCAGCGGCACCGGCAAAAACGGCCAGGTGGCCGGCTACCGCATCGGCGGCAAGACCGGTACGGCCGATAAGGGCCAGACCGGCGACGTAGTGGTGTCCTTCCTGTGCTTTGCACCGGCGGATGACCCGCAGGTCATTATGCTGCTGACCATGGATACCCCCAGCCGCTATACTGGCACCTACGTCTCCGGCGGCAACATGGCGGCGCCCATCGCCAGCTCCATCATGTCCGAGGTCCTGCCCTATCTGGGCGTGGAGCCCAGCTACTCCGCCGAGGAGCTGCTGGGTATGGACACCACAGTTCCCAATGTCATCGGTATGTCCGTGGAGGAGGCCAAGAGCAAGCTCTCCGAGCGGGGTCTTGCCTGCAAGCTCCACGGCGACGGGCAGACCATCACCGACCAGACCCCCGCCGGCGGCGCTATCATCCCCGGCAAGTCCGCCGTGATCCTGTACGCCGGTGCGGATAAATCCACCGCCAAGTGCAAGGTTCCCTATCTCATCGGCAAGACGCCCTCCGAGGCCAATACCGCCGCCACCGGCGCGGGACTGTTCATCCGCTTCTCCGGCGCCACCGCCAGCGAGTCCTCCGCCGTCCGGGTGCTGTCCCAGACCATCGAGGCCGGCACGGAGGTGGAGGCCGGTACGGTCATCACCGTCCAGCTGGGCGATACCTCCGTTACGGACTAAAGCGCACGAAATTCACACAGCACCGCACAGAATTCCCTTTTCTACGCAATTTCTGCCTGCTATAATGGGGCAAAATGCTGCAAAGGAGACTATTTCTATGAAACTCAACGACATTCTCAACGGCCTGACCATTCTGGAGACCACCGCCGACCTGAACGCCGATATCACCGACGTCTGCTATGACTCCCGGCAAGCCGTGGAGGGCGGCCTGTTTGTCGCCATCGCCGGCGCGGCCACCGACGGCCACAAGTATATCCCCATGGTGCAGGAAAAGGGCGCCGCCTGCGTGGTCTGCCAGCAGGCGCCGGACTGCGGCATCCCCTATGTGCTGGTGGAGGACTCCCGCCGGGCGCTGGCGGTCATCGCCTGCAACTGGTTTGACCACCCCTCCCGGGAGATGACCATGGTCGGCGTCACCGGCACCAGCGGCAAGACCACCTCCACCTACCTCATCAAGAGCATTCTGGAGCAGAAGGCCGGTGCCAAGGTGGGGCTCATCGGCACCATCCAGAACATGATCGGCAGCGAGGTGCTCCACACGGAGCGCACCACGCCGGAGTCCTTCGAGCTGCAAAAGCTGCTGCGCCGGATGTCCGACGCCGGCTGCACCCACGCCGTCATGGAGGTATCCTCTCACGCGCTGGTGCTGGACCGGGTCTACGGCATCCGCTTTGCCGTGGGTATTTTTACCAACCTCAGTCAGGATCACCTGGATTTCCACCGCACCATGGAGGAATATTGCGACGCCAAGGCTATTTTGTTTGACCGCTGCGACATCGGCGTGTATAATGCCGATGACCCGTGGCATACCCGTCTGCTGCAAAACGCCACCTGCCCCCGGAAATTCTCCTACGCCATCCACGCCGACGCGGATCTGAAGGCCAAGTCCGTACAGCTCCACCCCGGCAGTGTGGCGTTCGATGCCGAGGCGGACACGGAGTGGGCCCACGTGCAGGTGGGGATCCCCGCCCAGTTCACCGTCTACAATGCGCTGGACGCCATGGCGTGCTGCTGGAATCTGGGTGTGCCGCTGGCGGAGTGCGCCGACGCGCTGGCCCGGAACCACGGTGTCAAGGGCCGCATGGAGATCATCCCCACCCCCGGCAAGGACTACACCATTCTCAACGACTACTCCCACAAGCCCGACGCGCTGGAGAACGTGCTGGAGTCGGTGAACGGCTTTGCCAAGGGCCGCACCGTGGTGCTGTTCGGCTGCGGCGGCGACCGGGATAAGACGAAGCGCCCCGTCATGGGCGGCATCGCCGCACGGCTGGCGGACTTTGTCATCGTCACCAGCGACAACCCCCGCACCGAGGAGCCGCAGGCGATCATCGACGACATTCTGGTGGGTATGCAGGACACCGACACGCCCTATGTGGCCATCCCTGACCGGGTGGAGGCCATCCACTACGCCATGGATCACGCCCAGAGCGGCGACGTCATCATTCTGGCCGGCAAGGGCCACGAGGACTATCAGGAGATCAACCACGTCCACTATCCCATGGATGAGCGGGTCATCGTGGCGGAGCACCTGAAGGAAATGCAGAAATAAAGAAAAGACCTCCGCAGTACGCGGAGGGAAGGAGCGAGTAAGTATGGGTTTTATGGAGATCGTGCTGCCGCTGGTGGTCAGCTTTGTCATCACCGCCGCGGCGGGCCGGCTGCTGATCCCGGCGCTGCGGCGGCTGAAGGCCGGGCAGTCCATCAAGGAGATCGGCCCCACGTGGCACATGACGAAGCAGGGTACCCCCACCATGGGCGGTGTGATGTTCATCATCGGCATCGGCATCACCATTCTGGCGCTGGGGTGGCGGCACATGATGGCAGGCGAGTTTGCCCATCTGTACGTCTATCTCTTCGCGCTGGTGTTCGGCGCCATCGGATTTATCGACGACTATCAGAAGGTGAAGCACCACCACAACACCGGCTTGACGGCGCTGCAAAAGTTTGCCTTGCAGCTGGCGGCGGCGGTGGCGTTTCTGTGTCTGATGCGGCTTGAGGGACTGCTGACCCCCAATCTCTATATTCCCTTCTGGAACACCCATCTGGTGCTGCCGTGGCCGGTGTACCTCATCTTCGCCGCCTTCGTCATCGTGGGTACGGTGAACGCCGTCAACATCACCGACGGTCTGGACGGTCTCAGCACCAGCGTCACCATCCCCGTGGCGGTCTTTTTCACGGTCATGGCGGTGGTCTGGCCGGGCTTTGCCCAGCTTGGCACGTTTTCCGCCGCTATGGTAGGCGGTCTGGGCGCCTTCCTGCTGTATAACCACTACCCCGCCAAGGTGTTCATGGGTGACACCGGCTCCCTGTTTCTGGGCGGCGCGGTGGCGGCGCTGGCATTTGCCTACGATATGCCGCTGGTGCTGCTGCTGGTGGGTATCGTCTATATCTGCGAGACCCTGTCGGATATCATTCAGGTGACATACTTCAAGCTGACCCACGGCAAGCGCATCTTCAAGATGGCGCCGCTGCACCATCACTTCGAGATGTGCGGCTGGAAGGAGACGAAGATCGTGGCGGTGTTCTCTACCGTCAGCGCACTGTTCTGCCTGCTGGCCTACTTCGCCGTGTACCAGCGCTTCAGCTTCTAAAAAAACACTACGCAGTCGGGAGAGGAGGGACAGCCGTGACCCGCGACGAATACCGGGCGCAGAAGGCCGCCAAGGAGCGGATGCGCCGGACGGAGCAAAAGCACAAGCAGGCTGCCAAGGGCTCCATGGACATCCCCTTCCTCATCCTGACGCTGCTGCTGACGGTGGTCGGCCTGATCATGCTGTTCTCCGCCAGCTTTCCCCGCGCCTACTACGACACGGGGGACGGCACCTTCTACTTCAAGCGGCAGGCACTGTTCGCTGCGGTGGGTCTGGTGACCATGTTTGTGGTGGGCAAGATCAACTACCAGCGCTGGCGGGGCGCGTCCCGTATGCTGGTGGGTCTGGCGCTTTTCCTGCTGATCCTGGTCATTATCCCCCACAACCCACTGGCCATCACCGCCAACAGAGCCACCCGCTGGCTGGGCATCAAGGGCGTGTTCCAGTTCCAGCCGTCGGAGATCGCCAAGCTGGCGGTCATCGTCTACTTCTCCGACACCATCTCAAAAAAACGGGAGAAAATGCTGACGTGGCGGCAGGGCATCCTGCCCTATGCGGCGCTGCTGGGCGTCATCTCCGTGCTGATGATGCTGGAGCCCCACCTGTCCGGCACGGTGCTGATCCTGTGTACCGGCGCGGTGCTGATGATCGTAGGCGGTATTCAGGCCTGGCTGGTAGCCGCCGGTGTCGGCGGCGTGGGTGCTGTGGGCTTTCTGTTTGTCAAGCTGGCGGAAAAGGGCATCATCAAGTACGGCTCCGCCCGTATTGCCATGTGGCACGACCCGTGGCTGGACTACTCCGGCGACGGCTATCAGCTGGCGCAGAGCCTGATCACCATCGGCTCCGGCGGACTGCTGGGCGTGGGATTGGGACGCAGCCGCCAGAAGTTCCTGTACCTGCCTGAGCAGTACAACGACTTCATCTTCTCCGTGGTGTGCGAGGAGCTGGGTCTGATCGGCGCCTGCGTCATCATGCTCATCTTCGCCCTGCTGATCCTGCGGGGCTTCTGGATCGCCCTCCACGCACGCGACCGGTTCGGCGCGCTGCTGGTGGTGGGTATCATGACCCACCTTGCCTTGCAGACCTTCCTGAATATCGCGGTGGTGTCCGGCTTCGTGCCCACCACCGGTATCTCCCTGCCCTTCTTCAGCTATGGCGGCACGGCACTGTGCTTGCAGCTGGTGGAAATGGGCATCGTACTCAGCGTATCCCGGCAGATCCCCGCGCCCAAGGCGGGGTAACGCGCCGCCGCGGCAAAATCCGACAACAAACCGTATCTTTTTGTCAAAAAATTACGGAACGTATACAAAAACAGCAAGAGGAGTTTGCAATGAGAGTCATTTTCACCTGCGGAGGCACCGCGGGACACGTCAATCCGGCGCTGGCGCTGGCAGGGCTTATGCGGCAGCGCGACCCCCAGACCGCCGTGCTGTTCGTGGGTACGCCCGACGGCATGGAACGGGAGCTGGCGGCCAAGGCAGGCTACGACTACGCCGCCGTAGAGGTCAGCAGCTTCCGCCGCTCCATGAAGCCGGAGGCGGTGCGCCACAACCTCCACGCAGTAGGTGCGCTGGTTCGCTCGCGGAAGACCGCCAAGGCCATCCTGCGGGAGTTCAAGCCCGATCTGGTGGTGGGTACCGGCGGCTACGCCAGCTTCCCCATGGTACGGGCGGCGTCGCTGGCCCACATTCCCACGGCGGTGCATGAGAGCAATTCTGTGCCCGGCTTGACCACCAAGATGCTGGAGGAGTTCGCAGACGTCATCATGGTGGGGTTTGAGGACTGCCGGCAGCACTACCGCCACCCGGAGCGCATCATGGTCACCGGCACCCCGGTGCGGGGCGACTTCTTCACCAAAACGCCGGAGGAGGCGCGGCAGGAGTTGGGCTTTGACGACGGGCGGCCTGTTGTGGTATCCTTTTGGGGGAGTCTGGGCGCCAGCCATATGAATGAGGCCATGCTGGACTTCTTCGAGGAGGAGCGGAAAAACGGCTTCCCCTTCCACCATATCCACGCCGTCGGCAAAGGTGGCTGGCCGGCAATGGAAAGTGCTTTACAGCAGCGCGGGCTGAACGACTGCCCCGCGCTGGATGTGCGGCAGTATATCTACAACATGGCCACGGTGATGCGCGGCGCCGATCTGGTGATCTGCCGGGCGGGCGCCTCCACCATCAGTGAGCTGACGGCGCTGGGGATGCCCGCCATCATGGTGCCGTCCCCCTACGTCACCAACAACCATCAGGAGAAGAACGCCCGCCTACTGGAGGCCCACGGCGGCGCGGAAGTGCTGCTGGAGCGCGAGGCCAACGGCGCGGCGCTGTACCGTGCCGCAGCGGACATCCTGCGCGCCCCCGACAAGCAGGCGCGGATGAAGCAGGGTATGCTCTCGCTGGGCATCCCCGACGCCACGGAGCGGATCTACGAGACGGTCATGGCGCTGGTCAAGTAAGCATATTCACACCCTGCCCCTGTCCCCTCATACAATGTCGTACAGCGACTATGAAGGGCGGGAGGGGTTTTATGGGGTCTATCACCATAGAGGGAGGCCACCGGCTGGGCGGCGACGTAATGGTGCAGGGGGCCAAGAACAGCGTGCTGCCTATTCTGGCGGCCACGCTGCTGGGCGGCGGCGAATGCCGCATCCGGCGGTGTCCGCATCTGAGCGATGTGGACGCGGCGGCGGATATCCTGCGGTACTTAGGGTGCAAGGTGGACTGGTCGGACGGCGACCTGCTGGTGGACAGCCGGGTGCTGACACGGTGCGACATCCCCCAGACGCTGATGCGGCGGATGCGCTCATCGGTTATCTTTTTGGGGGCGATCCTGGCCCGCTGCGGCTGGGCGGAGCTGAGCTATCCCGGCGGCTGTGAGCTGGGGCCGCGGCCTATCGATCTGCATCTGGCGGCGCTGCGGACGCTGGGCGCGTCCATCGAGGAGCGCGGCGGCAAGCTGTACTGTCAGGCGCGGCATCTGACCGGCGGGCAGATCGTGCTGGCCATCCCCAGCGTCGGCGCCACGGAGAACGCCATGCTGGCGGCCTGCGGCGCGGAGGGCGTCACCGTCATCACCAACGCAGCGCGGGAGCCGGAGATCGTGGACCTACAGGATTTTCTGTGTGCCTGCGGCGCGGAGGTGCGGGGCGCGGGCGGCTCGGTCATCACCGTGGAGGGCAAACGGCCGCTCCACGGGTGCAGCCACCGGGTCATTGCAGATCGGATCGTGGCCGCCACCTACCTGTGCGCGGGAGCGGCGGCCGGCGGCGATATCCTGCTGCGGCAGGCAGACTGCCGGCATCTGGCCACCGTGACCACCGCCTTGCAGCAGGCGGGCTGCCGCATCGACTGCGGCGAGGAGGGTATCCGGCTGCGCAGCGAGGGGCGCTTGCAGGCGGTAACGCCGGTACGCACCGCCCCCTATCCGGGGTTCCCCACCGACTGTCAGGCCATTCTGATGGCGGCGCTGCTGCGAAGCCGCGGGACCACAGTCTTTGTGGAGAATATTTTCGAGAGCCGCTACCGCCATGTGGCGGAGCTGCAGCGCATGGGCGCGGACATCCGGGTAGAGGGCCGGGTGGCGGTGGTATGCGGCGTGGAGCGGCTCCACGGGGCGGACGTATTATCCGCCGACCTGCGGGGCGGGGCGGCGCTGGTCATCGCGGCCTTGCAGGCGGAGGGACAGTCCTCCATACATCGGACACATCACATCCAGCGCGGCTACGCGGATCTCACCGGCGATCTGGCGCGGTTGGGCGCCCGTATCCGGGCAGACGGCAAGTAAGGAGCTTCAGGTCATGGCACAACGCAGACGGTACAATCGCAAACGGCGGCGGGGAAGCTTTGCCTTCCTCTATAAGCTGCTGGCCTTTGTGCTGATCTGCGGCGCCATCGGCCTTGCACTGGCCATGTTTTTCAAGGTCGAGGATATCGAGGTCAATGGCAACAGCCGCTACTCCAAGGAGCAGATCGTGGCGGCGGCGGAGGTCAAGCCGGGGGACAACCTGTTCCTGCTGAACAAGTACGACGCCGCGGCCCGTATCCGCCAACAGCTCCCCTATGTGGAGACGGTGCAGTTCCGGCGGGTGCTGCCCAACAGGCTGGTGGTGCAGGTCACGGAGTGCCGGGATCCGGTGGCCATCAAGCAGGACGGCACGGTGTACCTGCTGTGCAACAAGGGGAACATCGTGGACACCGTCAGCGCCGCCAAGTGGAGCCAGTACATCCAGATCGAGGGGCTGACGCTGCTGGACCCGCAGGTGGGCAGCAAGGCACGGGCCTCCGCCACCCAGCAGATGGTGCTGGAGCGGCTGCTGGAGATACTGACGCTGCTGGAGGAAAAGGGGATGCTGCATCAGGTGCAGGTCATTGACCTGTCCGACGCATCCCGTATCACCATGCGGTATATGAGCCGGTTCGACGTGCAGTTTTTGTGGGACGCGGACTTCGACTACAAGCTGGATTATCTGGCGGCGGTGGTGGACAGGCTGGAGGACAACGAAAAGGGCTCCATCGACATGACGCAGGAGGGAAAAGCCAGCTTTATCCCCGGGTAACGGGAAAAAGATAAGCAAATTCCGCGGGAACACTTGACGGGTCTTTGATTCCGTAATACAATACAAGATATAGCATTCACGCACAGAGAAACTGTCTTTTCGATACAAATTGTGGCAGGAGGAACCAACATGGCTTTTGGATTGGAAACCGGGCCGGAAAACGTCGTCAGCATCAAGGTAGTCGGCGTTGGCGGCGGCGGCAATAACGTGGTCAACCGCATGGTGCGCTCCGGCGCACAGGGCGTGGACTTTGTGGCAGTCAACACGGACAAGCAGGCGCTGAACGCCTCCAGTGCGAACTATAAAATTCAGATCGGCGAGAAGCTCACCGGCGGCAAGGGCGCCGGCTCCAACCCCGAGGTGGGCCGCAAGGCCGCCGAGGAGAGCCGCAACCAGATCGCCAAGGCGCTGGAGAGCACCGACATGGTGTTCATCACCGCCGGTATGGGCGGCGGCACCGGCACCGGCGCAGCGCCGGTGGTGGCGGAGATCGCCCGCGAGGCGGGCATCCTCACCGTGGGCGTGGTGACGAAGCCCTTCGGCTTTGAGGGGCGGCGGCGCATGACCCAGGCGGAGCAGGGCATTGAGGAGCTGCGCAGCAAGGTGGACTCGCTGGTCATCATCCCCAACGAGCGTCTGAAGTACGCCACCGACCAGAAGATCACGTTTGCCAACGCCTTTGAGATCGCCGACGACGTGCTGCGTCAGGCGGTGCAGTCCATCTCCGACCTGATCCGCGACACCGGCTTTATCAATCTGGACTTTGCCGACGTGACCGCCATCATGAAGGATGCCGGTCTGGCCCACATGGGCGTGGGCCGCGCTGCCGGCAAGGGCAAGGCCGAGGAGGCCGCCCGTATGGCCATCTCCTCCCCCCTGCTGGAGACCTCCATCAACGGCGCAAAGGGCGTGCTCATCAATGTCACCGGCTCCATGGACATCGGTCTGGAGGAGGTGGAGCAGGCCGCCACGCTGGTGCAGCAGGCCGTGCATCCCGACGCACTTACCATCTTCGGCGCCACCTTCGACGAGACGCTGGATGACGAGATCCGCGTCACCGTCATCGCCACCGGCTTCGACGAGGAGCAGCAGGAGGCGCGCATCCTCTCCACTCCCGCTGCGGAGGCGGAGAAAAAGCCCGCGCTGCAGCCTCTGGACGAGGTACAGGGCGAACGGGCGCAGGACGAGATGGACAAGTCCTTCGATGAGATCCTGCGGATCTTCAACAAGGACAAGTTCTGAGAAAACAACATACACAGGCTCTCCGGCGTTGCCGGAGAGCCTGTTTTACGGCGCTTATAAGGGGCAGTCCGTCTGCAAATGCCCCCGGTAAAGCAGGTATCCCCGTTTCCCGCGCCGCAGCAAAGCTCCACGCGCTACGCAAATCCCTAATGCCTGGTATTCTCCCCTTGACAACGAGGGCTTTGCATGGTATCATGTCAAAAATTCTGGATTTTTGGAGGAGTGTGAGGAAATTGTCGTTGGTTTTCGGGGATGCTTTTGCCGTACAGCGGGACACCTTTTCCGGCAATGATTTTCCTATTTCCGCTGGGGATGGTGTTTCTATCAGCGGGCATGATCTTTCCGATTTTGTTGTTTTACCTGGCTTTGTTGATGTACACGTACATCTTCGGGAGCCAGGTTTTTCTTATAAGGAGACGATCCGCACCGGCACGCTGGCGGCTGCGCGGGGCGGCTACACCACCGTCTGCGCCATGCCCAACCTGAACCCCGTGCCGGACAGTGCGGCGCACTTACAGGCGCAGCTCGACCTTATCCGCGCAGGCGCCGCCATCCGCGTTCTGCCCTACGGCGCGATCACCGTGGGACAGCAGGGCGCGGAGCTGGCCGCGCTGGAGGAGCTGGCGCCGTATGTGGTCGCCTTCTCCGACGACGGACGAGGGGTGCAGAACGGCGACATGATGCGCCGCGCCATGCGGAAGGCCAAGGAGCTGGGCAAGCTCATCGTGGCTCACTGCGAGGACAACTCGCTGCTGCGGGGCGGCTACATCCACGATGGGGCGTATGCCCGCGCCCACGGTCACCGGGGCATCTGCTCGGAGAGCGAGTGGCGGCAGATCCAGCGGGATCTGGCGCTGGTGCGGGAGACAGGCTGCGGCTACCACGTCTGCCACATCTCCACCAAGGAGAGCGTGGATCTGATCCGGCGCGCCAAGGCGGAGGGGCTGGATGTGACCTGCGAGACCGCCCCCCACTATCTGCTGCTGGACGACGCCATGCTGGAGGAGGACGGCCGCTTTAAGATGAATCCCCCGCTGCGGGACAAGTCCGACCGGGAGGCACTGCTGGCGGGGCTGGCGGACGGCACCATCGACATGATCGCCACCGACCACGCGCCCCACAGCGCAGAGGAAAAGAGCCGCGGCCTTGAGAAAAGCGCCATGGGCATCGTGGGCCTTGAGACGGCCTTCCCCCTGCTGTACACCTACCTTGTCAAGCCCGGTGTTCTCTCCCTCGACAAGCTGGTGGCGCTGCTGCACACCAATCCCTGCCGCCGCTTCGGTATCCCCACCGGCGGAACGACCTGCACAGCCCGCGACTTTACGGTATTCGATCTGCACGCGGCATACACCATCGACCCGGAGGAATTCCAGTCCATGGGACGTGCCACGCCCTTTGCCGGATGGTCGGTACAGGGCCGCTGCCTGCTGACCGTGGCGGGCGGCAAGGTCGCCTGGCGCGACGAAACACTCTGCACAGGAGGATCCCACACATGAAGCAGGTATCACTGCACATTTTAGAAAATACGGCGCTGGCGCAGGGCATCTACCGCCTGCGGCTGGGCGGCGACGTCTCCGCTGTCACCGACCCCGGCCAGTTTGTCAACATCAAGCTAAACGGCTTCTTTCTCCGCCGCCCCATCTCCGTGTGCGACTGGCAGGACGGAGAGCTGACGCTGATCTATAAGGTACTGGGCCGGGGCACGGCGCAGATGGCCACGCTGCCCGTCGGCGCAGCGCTGGATGTGCTCACCGGCCTTGGCAACGGCTACGACCTGTCCCCCGCCGGGGAAGCCCCCCTGCTGGTGGGCGGCGGCGTGGGCATCCCGCCCCTGTACGGCCTTGCCAAGCGCCTGACGGCGCAGGGCAAGCGCGTCACGGCGGTGCTGGGCTTCAACTGCGCCGCGGAACAGTTCCTCGTGGAGGATTTCCGGGCGCTGGGTGTAAAGGTGATCGTCCTGACAGCCGACGGCAGCGCCGGTGTGCGCGGCCTCGTCACCGACGGCATGGCGCTGGCGCAGGGTTACAGCTACCTGTACACCTGCGGGCCGGAGGCCATGCTCCGGGCAGTGTATGACCGCTGCGTCACCTCCGGGCAGTTCAGCTTTGAGGAGCGCATGGGCTGCGGCTTCGGCGCGTGCATGGGCTGCTCCTGCCAGACGAAATACGGCAGCAAGCGCATCTGCACCGACGGCCCCGTGCTGGTAAAGGAGGAGATCGTATGGTAACGACATCGGTGAACCTCTGCGGCATCACGCTGGACAACCCCATCATCCCCGCCAGCGGCACCTTCGGCTTCGGGCAGGAATTTGCCAAGCTCTACGACATCAATATACTGGGTACGTTCTCCTTCAAGGGAACGACCCGCGAGCCCCGGTTCGGAAACCCCACGCCCCGCATCGCGGAGTATGCCGGCGGCCTGCTGAACGCGGTGGGTCTGCAAAATCCCGGCATTGACGCGGTGATCGCCCACGAGCTGCCCCAGCTCAAGGAGATCTTCCACAAGCCGGTGATGGCCAATGTCAGCGGCTTCTCCATCGACGAGTACACGGAGGTCTGCCGCCGGCTGGACGAGGAGGCGCAGGTGGGCTGGATCGAGGTCAATATTTCCTGCCCCAACGTCCATGGCGGCGGCGCCGCCTTCGGCGCGGCCCCGGAGACCGCCGCCGCGGTAACGCGGGCGGTGCGGACTGTGACGAAAAAGCCCATTATCATGAAGCTCTCCCCCGCTGCGGCGGATATCGCCGCCGTGGCCAAGGCCTGCGAGGAGGCCGGTGCAGACGGCGTCAGCCTGATCAACACCCTGCCGGGTATGCGCATCGACCTGAAGCGCCGCCGTCCCCTGCTGGCCAACGGCACCGGCGGTATGTCCGGGCCGGGGATCTTCCCGCTGGCCGTCCGGATGGTGTATCAGGTCTACGAGGCGGTACGCATCCCCATCGTGGGCATGGGCGGCGTCTCCTGCGCGGAGGACGTGGTGGAGCTGATGCTGGCGGGCGCCACGGCGGTAGGCGTGGGCGCTGCCAATCTGGTGGATCCCTACGCCTGCAAAAACATCATCGAAGCGCTGCCATCCACCTTGGCGGCTTACGGCATACAGGACATCAAAGATATCATAGGAGGTGCCCACCATGGGTAAGGACGTTATCATCGCATTGGATTTCGACAGCAAGGAAAAGACGCTGGCTTTTCTGGATCGCTTTACCGGCGAAAAGCCCTTTGTCAAGATCGGCATGGAGCTTTTCTACGCCGAGGGGCCGCAGGTAGTGCGGGATATCCGCGCTCGCGGTCATAAGATCTTCCTCGACCTGAAGCTCCACGACATCCCCAACACCGTGAAAAAGGCCATGGCCGCCCTGTCCGCGCTGGACGTGGACATCGTGAACCTCCACGCCGCGGGGACGCAGGCCATGATGACCGCCGCGCTGGAGGGTCTGACCCGCCCCGACGGCACCCGCCCGCTGCTCATCGCCGTGACGCAGCTGACCTCCACGGAGCAGGCGCGCATGGAGCAGGAGCTGCTGATCCACGAGCCCATGGAGCAGGTGGTGCTGCACTATGCGGAGAACGCGGCCAAGGCCGGTCTGGACGGTGTGGTCTGCTCCCCCCGCGAGGCAGGGATCATCCACGAGCACTGCGGCGCGGGCTTTTTGACCGTGACCCCCGGCGTGCGCTTTGCCGATGCCGCCGGTGACGACCAGAAGCGCGTCACCACGCCCGCCGAGGCAAAGGCCATCGGCGCGGACTACATCGTGGTGGGCCGCCCCATCACCCAGGCGGATGATCCGGTGGCCGCCTATACGCGCTGCAAAGCGGAATTTGTGGACTGAGCTGTAGGAAAGGAGACACGATCACTATGGAAATGAACCGTCAAGTCGCCAGAGGGCTGCTGTCGATCAGCGCCGTGTTCCTGCGTCCGCAGGAGCCCTTCACATGGGCCAGCGGCATCAAGAGCCCCATCTACTGTGACAACCGTCTGATCCTCACCGCGCCCGAGGTGCGGACGCTGGTGGAGAACGCCATTGCCGACACCGTCAAGCGGGAGTTCCCCGAGGCGGAGGTGCTGATGGGCACCGCCACGGCGGGCATCGCCCACGCCGCCATCGCCGCCCACCTGCTGGGGATGCCCATGGGCTATGTCCGCTCCGGCAGCAAGGATCACGGCCGCAAGAACCAGATCGAGGGCCGCTTGGAGAAGGGCCAGAAGGTGGTGGTCATCGAGGATCTCATCTCCACTGCCGGCAGCGCGCTGGACGCCGTGGAGGCGCTGCGCGCCGCAGGCGCCGAGGTGCTGGGCATCGTAAGCATCTTCACCTACGGCATGAAGAAGGGCCTCGAGCGTCTGGCCGCCGCCGGCGTCCGGAACGTGAGCCTGACCGATCTGGACACCATCGCCCGCGAGGGCGCCGACGCCGGCTATATTGCGGAGACGGACGTTGCACGGCTGCTGGCCTTCCGCGACGACCCGTCCGATGAAACATGGATCACTAAAGGAGGTACCAACTGATATGGAACATCTTATTGACATTATGCAGCTCTCCACCCAGGAGATCGATGAGCTGGTGAACACCGCCACCGACATCATCGAAAACCCCGCCAAGTACGCCCACAAGTGCGACGGGCGTATTCTGGCCACCCTGTTCTTCGAGCCCTCTACCCGCACGCGCCTGAGCTTCGAGAGCGCCATGCTGTCTCTGGGCGGCAAGGTGCTGGGCTTTTCCTCCGCCAACAGCTCCTCCGCCGCCAAGGGCGAGAGCGTGTCGGATACCATCCGTACCGTCAGCTGCTACAGCGACATCATCGCCATGCGCCACCCCAAGGAGGGCGCGCCGCTGGTGGCGACCAAGCGCTCCATGGTGCCTATCATCAATGCCGGTGACGGCGGTCACAACCACCCCACCCAGACGCTGACCGACCTTTTGACCATCCACAAGGAGAAGGGCCGCTTCGACGGGCTGACCATCGGCCTGTGCGGCGACCTGAAGTTCGGCCGCACCGTCCACTCTCTGGTGGCCGCCATGAGCCGCTATGAGAACGTGCGCTTCGTGCTGATCTCCCCGGAGGAGCTGAAGCTCCCCCGCTACGTGAAGGAGCAGTACATCAAGAAGAACAATATCCCCTACACCCAGTCCACCTCTCTGGAGGCGGTCATGCCGGAGCTGGACATCCTGTACATGACCCGCGTGCAGCGCGAGCGCTTCTTCAATGAGGAGGATTACCTCCGGCTGAAGGACAGCTATATCCTGACCCCGGAGAAGCTGCACAACGCCAAGGAGGATCTGTGCATCCTGCACCCGCTGCCCCGTGTCAACGAGATCTCCGTGGCGGTGGACGACGATCCCCGCGCCTGCTACTTCAAGCAGGTGCAGAACGGCAAGTACATCCGTATGGCGCTGATCCTCAAGCTGCTGCATATCAACTGAGAAAGGACGTGTACCGATATGATTATTGACTCTATCCAGAACGGTATCGTGATCGACCATATCACCTCCGGCAAGTCCATGGAGCTGTATAATATTCTGGGTCTGGCCGACCTGAACTGCACCGTTGCCATCCTGAAAAACGTGACCAGCGACAAGCTGGGCCGCAAGGACATCATCAAGATCGACCGTGAGATGGATCTGGACTGGGATCTCATCGGCTTTGTGGATCCCTCCATCACCGTGAACATCATCCGCGACGGCAAGCTGGCGGAAAAGCGCACCCTGAAGCTGCCCGAGCGTATCCGGGGCGTGCTCACCTGCCACAACCCCCGCTGCATCACCTCCGTGGAGCAGGAGCTGCCCCAGGAGTTCGTGCTGACCGACCGGGAAAAGCACACCTACCGCTGCATCTACTGCGAGACGGAGGCCAAGTAACTCCCGCGTCGCCGGTTTCCATCCAATAAGAACAGCAAAAAAGAATGACAGTGCCAGATGGCACTGTCATTCTTTTTTCATCGTAAGCCCTGCTACCGGGCGAAAAAGCGGAAGGTCGTCCACTGGCGCAGCGTCTCGCCCGCCCGCAGAATGGGGCTGGGGAACGCCGGGCAGTTCACCGCGTTGGGGAAATGCTGGGTCTCCAGACACACGCCCTGCGCCGGGCCGTAGACCGCGCCGTTTTTTCCGGCGCGCTCCGTCAGCCAGCCCGCCGTGTAGAGCTGCATCCCCTCCACGGAGGTGGTCATCGCCAGGCCGATGCCGGTGGCGGGACACCACAGCTCCGCCGCAGGCTGTTCCCCGCCGGAGAGCACATAGTTGTGGTCATACCCCCTGCCGCCGTTGAAGGCTGCGTCGTGGAGGCGGCTCTCCAGCGCGGTGGGTGTGCGGAGATCCAGCAGCGTCCCTTCCACCGCCGCCAGCGTCCCTGTGGGGACGTTGCCGCTGTCGGTGGGGGTATAGCGGTCGGCCCGCACTGTCAGCACATGGCCGCCCACCTCGCCGCTGTCGTGGCCACCCAGATTGAAATAGGCGTGGTTCGTCAGGTTGACCACGGTGTCCTTCTCCGCCGCCGCCCGGTATTCTATGGTGAGCGTACCGTCTGCCAGGCGGTAGGTGACCTCCACGCGGACAATACCGGGGAAGCCCTCCTCCCCGTCAGGGGAGGTGTAGGTGAACGTGACCGCGTTCTCGGCGCAGGTGAAGTCCCACAGCTTCTTGTGGAAGCCCTCGACGCCGCCATGGAGGCAGTTCTCCCCCTCGTTGGCCGTCACACGGTACGTTGTACCGTCGATGGTGAACTGCGCCCCGCCGATGCGGTTGGCGCAGCGGCCGATGGTGCCGCCCAGACAGGCGTCCAGCTCCCGGTAGCTCTCCACATCGTCATAGCCCAAGCAGATATCCGTCATGCAGCCCTCTCTGTCCGGCACGCGGAGGGTGCGGATGGCCGCGCCGTAGGGCAGCAGCTCCACGGCACACCTGCCGTCGGAAAGCTCGATGAGGGGGACATCCCTGCCGTCCAGCATGCCAAAGGGTATCAGTCGGCACATACCTCAGCCCTCATAGCCGTTGGGGTGGCCGCTGTGCCACGCCCACGCGTCGGAGATGATCTCCTCCAGACCGCGGACAGGCTGCCAGCCCAGCACCTCCACCGCCTTCTTGTGGGAGGCGATCAGCACGGAGGGGTCGCCGGCACGGCGGGGCTCCACCTTGGCCGGGATCTCCCGGCCGGTGACGCGGCGGGCGGTGTCGATGATCTCCCGCACGGAGTAGCCGTTGCCGCTGCCCAGATTGAATACGTCGCTCTTGCCGCCCCGATCCAGATACTCCAGCGCCAGCAGGTGTGCCTCCGCCAGATCCTTCACATGGATGTAGTCCCGCACGCAGGTGCCGTCCGGCGTGGGGTAGTCCTCGCCGAAGATGCCGATATGGCCGCGCTGTCCCAGCGCCGTCTTCATCACCAGCGGGATGAGGTGGGACTCGGGGTTATGATCCTCGCCGATGCCCGCCTCGGTGTCGGAGCCGGCGGCGTTGAAGTAGCGCAGCGCCGCGTAGCGGATGCCGTAGGCGCCGTCGCACCACTTGAGCATATTCTCAATGGCCAGCTTGGTGGCGCCGTAGGGGTTGGTAGGCTCGGTGCGGTCGCTCTCCTCGATGGGCTGCTTCTCCGGCTCGCCGTAGGTGGCCGCCGTGGAGGAGAACACGATCTTGTCCACGCCGTGGGTCTTCATGGCGTTCAGCAGGGACACCGCGCCCTCCACGTTGTTGCCGTAGTATTTCAGGGGGTCGGTCACGCTCTCGCCCACCAGAGAGAAGGCGGCGAAGTTGATGACGCCGTCGATCTTGTTCTCCGTGAACAGGCGGTCGAGGAACGCAGCATCCCGCAGATCGCCGACATAGAGCTTACGAGCGCCCTTGACGGCCTGCCAGTGGCCGGTGCGCAGGTTGTCCGCCACCACCACCTCATAACCGCGTTTGACCAGCATAGCCACCATGTGGCTGCCGATATAGCCGGCGCCGCCGGCCACCAAAATGGTTTTCATATACACATCCTCCTCGTTTTATACGCTGTGGATAAATCTCAAAAACGCCTCCCGGCCCTCCGGCGTGCACTTGTAGACACCGGCGTGCTCCAGAACGGCGGCAAACACCGCGCCCACCTCCCGCCGCAGGAGCGCCTGGGCGTTATCCGCCGTGAAGGTATAGCGGGTCTTCAGCTCGTCCGTCCAATCCGCGTGCTTGCGCAGCGTCTCGTCCTGCCGCAGATCGTCGCCGCGCACCAGAGCCTGCGCCACGCCGTGCAGCTCGTCCCTCAGCCGGGCGGGCAGCACCGCAAGACCCATGACCTCAATGAGGCCGATGTTCTCCTTCTTGATGTGGTGCAGCTCCTGATGGGGATGGTAGACGCCGAGGGGATACTCCTCCGTGGTGATGTTGTTGCGCAGCACCAGATCCAGCTCAAACTGGCCCCCCCGCATACGGGCGATGGGGGTGATGGTGTTGTGCATCTCGCCGTCCGTCTCCGCGAAAATGAAGGCCGCCTCGTCCGTATAGCCCCGCCACGCGGCGAGGATGTGGTCCGCCAGCTCCACCAGACGTTGGTCGTCGGCGCAGCGCAGACGGATCACGGACATGGGCCACTTGACGATGCCCGCCTCCACATCCGGGAAGTCCCGGAAGGCCACCGGCTGCTCAATCGGCGCCCGCTCCATGGCGAAGGTGTAGCAGCCGCCCTGAAAATGGTCGTGGCTCAGGATGGAGCCGCCCACGATGGGAAGATCGGCGTTGCTGCCCACGAAGTAGTGGGGGAACTGCTTGACGAAGTCCAGCAGCTTGCGGAAGGTGGCCTTCTCGATCTTCATGGGGGTGTGACGGCCGTTAAAGACGATGCAATGCTCGTTGTAGTAGACGTAGGGGCTGTACTGGAGGAACCAGTCCTCCCCGTTGATGGTGACGGGAATGACCCGGTGATTCTGCCGGGCGGGGTGGTTGATCCGTCCCGCATACCCCTCGTTCTCCTTGCAGAGCAGGCACTTGGGGTAGCCGCTCTGGGGCGTCGCCTTAGCCGCGGCGATGGCGCGGGGATCCTTCTCCGGCTTGGAGAGATTGATGGTGATATCCATATCGCCGTAGGCGGTGGCGGCCTGCCACTTCACATCCCGTGCGATGCGGTAGCGCCGGATATAATCGGTGTCCTGGCTGAACCGGTACAGCCAGTCTGTGGCCTCCTTCGGGGACGCCTGATACCGTTGGAAAAACGCCTGTATGACCTGCGAGGGCCGGGGCGTCAAGCGCCCCATCAGCGCCGTGTCGAACAGGTCGCGGCTGGTAACGTCGTCGTGGACCAGCCCCCGCGCCGCCGCGTCGTCCAGCAGCACCCGCAGGATATCCTCCAGCGGCCGCTCCTGCGTCTCCTGCGGCTCCTCCCAGCTGTCCAGCCCCATGGTCTCCAGCAGGGCATTTACCGCCCATGTGCGGTCGCTTTCCTCGATCAGGCCTGTGCGGACTGCGTAGCCCACCAGATCCTTGATGGCTTGGTCTCTCATGCTCCGTTCTCCTTATCCCAATCTGACGCCGCCGGCGGGACGGATCATCACCGTGTGGCAGCGGCCCTGCCCCAGCACCGCCTCCGTTTTTTCCTTGAAGCTGTCCAGCTGCTCCAGCGGCACAAAGGCCTGCGCCGTACCGCCGAAGCCGCCGCCGTGAACGCGCACGGCGCCCCGGTCAGCCAGCAGTGCCTCGCACAGGGCGATGGTCACCATCAGCTCCTGCGCGGCGGTGCTGCCGGTGGGGATGATGTTCTGCAAATACATGGCGGAGGAGCGCCCGGACTCCCGCACCAGTGCCAAAAACCGGTCAAAGTCGCCCTGCTCCAGCGCCTCTTTTTCCGCCAGTGCGCGGCGGTTCTCCGCATAGACGTGGAAGGCGCGGTTCACGGCGCGGTCGCCCGCCGCCGCTCTGACCTGAGGCAGCCGCGTCAGGAAGTCCGCCTCCGGCACCTCCCGCAGCACATCCTTGCCGAACACGCGGCACACCGCCCGCAGCTCATCGGTGATGGCGCGGTACTCGTCGGTCAGTCCCTCGTGACCGGCGCCGGAGTCCAGAATGCACAGGGCGTAGCCGTAGGCGTGGAGATCCACGTCCAGCTTCTCCACCACCGGCCGGGCCGTATCCGCAAAGTCGATGGATACCACGCCGCCCACCGAGGAGGCCATCTGATCCATCAGGCCGCAGGGCTTTCCGAAGAACACGTTCTCCGCGTACTGGCCGATCTGAGCCAGCTCCACCGCCGTGCAATGCCCCTCCCAGAACAGCTCGTTGAGCATGGTGCCGATCAGCACCTCATAGGCGGCAGAGGAGCTGAGACCGCTGCCCTTGGGGACAGTAGAGGTCATGTAGACATCCAGGCCCTTGCCCGCCAGATCGCAGCCCAGCTCGCTCATGCGGGCGGCTACACCCCGGATCAGCGCCGCGGAGGTGTTGACCTCCTCCGCCTGCGGCGTCAGTTGGCAGAGCGCCACCTCCGTCATGGGGTAGCCCTGCGACAGCACGCGGATAACGCCGCTGTCGTTGGGCGCCGCCGCCGCCAGAATGTCCAGATCCACGGCGGCTGCCAGCACACAGCCGTGCTGATGGTCCGTGTGGTTGCCGCCGATCTCCGTGCGGCCGGGCGCGCTGAACAGCGCCTCCGCCGGACGGTCAAAGGTCTTGTAAAAGCCCTCCATTACCTGCTCGCAGCGGGCGCGTGCCTTTTCCGCGCCCTCCGTGCCGTAAAGGCGGAGCAGCGTTTTGGCAAACGCCTCCTGCTGCAAATAGTTTTTCAGCCCTGTATGCATCATCGCTTATGTCTCCTTGTTTCTTCGGGTATTTCCTGCCCTTACGGGCTTTTTTCCTGTCCATGCCGCTCCTGCAAGGCGGCTCAGTCCTCCAGACTCTCCGCCGTGACCGCCTCATACCGCAGCCACACATAGCTGCCGTCTGTCAGCGTCACATCCCGGGAGGGCTCACCGCCCGCCGAAAGGGAAACGGCCAGCCCCATAATACTCTCCGCCAGGCCGGTGGCATCGTTGCGAACGGTACCCTTCAGCGTTCCCTCCCGCAGTGCCTCCAGCGCCGGCGGCGTGGCGTCCACGCCCACGATAAAGGGCATGGTATCCTTGTCCAGACCGGCCTCCGTACAGGCGTCGATGGCGCCCAGTGCCATATCGTCGTTGTTGGCAAAGACCACCTCGATGTCCGCGCCGTATTCCCGCAGCCATTGGCGCATCCGAACGGCGGCCTGTCCGCGCTGCCAGTTGGCGGCATCTCTGGCCAGCTTCTCCGTGGCGACCCCCGCCCCCGTCAGGGTGGAGATGCAGTATTCCGTCCGCAGCAGAGCGTCCTGATGTCCCGGCTCGCCCTCCAGCATCACATACTGGATCACGCCGTCGCCGTTCCGATCCAGCGCCTCCTCATGGCTTCGCCATGCGTCCAGCACCAGCTCGCCCTGCAACATACCTGCGTCGCCTGCGGGGAGTCCCACATAATAGGCGTGCTTCCAGCGGCGCAGATCCTCCTCCACCGGCTCGCGGTTGAAGAAGATCACCGGTACGCCCGCCGCCTGCGCCTTGTCGATGATGACAGCCGCCGCCGTGCGGTCCACGATGTTGACGCAGATCACGTCATATCCCCGCTCCAGAAAGCGATCCACCTGCTCGTTCTGGGTGGTCTGGCTCTCCTTGCCGTCGGTGATATACAGGTTGATCTTGACGTTCCGCGCCTGCTCCTCCTCCAGCGCCACCCGCTGCAATTCCCGGGCTACCGTGTCGATGAAGGTGTCCTCCTGCTGGTACAGCGCCACTCCGATCCGGAGGGTGGGGCCGCTCTCCCCGCCTGCACGGCAGGCGGGCAGCGTCAGCAGCAGCGTCAGCGCGGCTATGATGCAGCCGATCCTTTTCATACCGTCTCCTCTCCGCCCCGCGTTACGTCACGGGGAACAGCAGCTTCTGGTTATCGCTGTCGTACATGGTCTCCTGCCGGACGATGGAAAATGCCACCGGTGCGGCGGCTGTCCAGTCCTCGTGCCGCGCCAGCGCCGCCGCGGCCTCCACCGCCAGATACCCGGCGGAGAATACGTTCACTGCGGTGATGGCCGTCACACGCCCCTTTTCCAGCGCGGCGGCAATGCTCGCTGTGGAGCCGCAGCCGTAGAGCAGTGGAAAGGCGTCCTCCCCCCGGGACAGCTCCGCCACATCCGCCAGCGCCGCCGCCTCAAAGGCGATGATCGCCCGGGGCCGCTCGATCCGCAGGATATCCGGCAGGGAGGTGGTGTCGGGGTCCCACTTGTACACGCGGGCCTGCCGCCCCCCCCGCTCCAGAACGGCCTTGGCTGCCTCCATCCGCTCTCGTATGCCGTTGTCACCGGGCAGGCTGTCCAGCAGCAGCACCGTACCTCCCTCGGGTACGCCGTTGAGCGCCGCCGCGCCCAGTGCCGCGCCCAGTTCCTGATGGTCCATGGTGATGGAGGCTGCCGCCCCCCATGCGGTCATGTCCGTCTCCACCGTGACCAGCGTGGTCTTTCCGGCGGCAGCGGATACCGCGTCGCCCAGCGCCTCCCGATCCGCCGGTATCAGCAGGACGGCAGACGCCGCCCCCGTCACCTCGCGCTCCAGCAGCTGTGCCTGCTGGGCGGCGCTGTTATCCTCGGCGGGGATCAGAAAGCGCAGCTCCACATTCAGATCCTGCGCCGCCTGCTCCATGCCCTTGCGCATGGTGGACACGGCGCCGTCCCCATCCCGCAGAATGACGGACATCTCCAGCAGCGGCGGCTGGTGGTGCTTTTCGCCGGGGGCGAAGGCCAGCAGCCAGAACAGTACGCTCAGCCCGATCAGGGGAAGCACCAGCTGCAACCATGCTTTTCGACTCACTGCTCCCCCTCCTTCCGATATTTCCGCGCATCGTCCTCCGTCAGCGCGGGCAGACAGATCCGCACCAGCGTCCCGTTGTCCGGCTCACTGTGGATGGTCAGGCCGTACTCTCCGCCGAAGGTCAGCCGGATACGCTGGTGTACGTTGCGGAAGCCGATGCCGGAGCCCTTGGCCTTGGCGGCGCTCCGCTCCCTGCTGGGTGTCAGAAGCTGCTCCACGACCTCCTCCGACATACCCGGCCCGTTGTCCTCCACCTCGATGATCACCCGCTCTCCCTCGCGGAAGGCGCGGATGTGGATCTCGCCCTCGCCGTCGGCATACTCCATGCCGTGGTAGATGGCGTTTTCCAGAATGGGCTGGACGATCAGCTTGATGGTGTACAGCTTTTCGACCCCCGGCTCCACAGTGATATCGGCAGAGAATTTATTCTTGTAACGCATCTTCTGGATGGTCAGATAGTTCCGCGCGTGCTCGATCTCGTCCCCGATGGGGATGATGTTGCTGCCCTTGCTCAGGGAGATCCGGAAGAACCGCGCCAGCGCCGTCAGCATGACCACCGCCTCCTGCGTCCGGCCGTTCTCCGTCATCCACACCACGCTGTCCAGCGTGTTGTACAGGAAATGCGGGTTGATCTGGGATTGCAGCACGTCCAGCTCGCTGCGGCGCTTTTCCTCCTCCTGCTGGAGGATGTCCTCCATCAGGTGGCGCATGGTGGATACCATGGACTGCACTGAGCGGCTCAGATGCTCCACCTCGTAGGGGCCGTCCACGTTGAAGTCCACGGACTCCGCCCCCTTTTCCAGCTCCTTCACCGCATGATCCAGCTTTTTCATGGGTGCGGTGATCCACTCCGAAAGCCGCAGGTTCACGAACACCAGCAGAAAGATGGAGAAGGACACCACAAACAGGGCAAACAGCAGAAGCTGGCTGTAATTGTCCCGCAGCGTCTCCGTCGGCACCACGCCCACCAGCTTCCAGCCGGTGTAGCCCACGGTCTTCACCGTCACCTGCCGCTTCTGGGACTGAAACACCTCCGCATGGGTACCGTCGGCATACCCGGCGGCCGTCAGATTGTTCTCCTCCTGCAAGCCCGCGTAGAGAAGCTGCTGGCGGGGGTGGTAGATGACCTCTCCGTTCCCGTCGATGAGGTAGAGGTAGCCCTGCCCGTTGGAGAAGGACACGTCCTTGCAGATCTGCTCGATGCCGCTGAAGTTCATGTCCACCAGCAGCACACCGCTCTCCATATTGCCCCCGCGTGTCAGCTCCACATGGCGGCTGAGGGAGACCACCCAGTGGTACCGCGAATCCGGATCCTCAAACAGGTTCTGCACATGGGGCGTGGAAAAATGCAGATTCTCAATGCGCTCCATGGCGGTGGTGAACCACCCCTCGCGGCTGGGCGTCACACTTTTTTTCAGCTCCGTCAGCGGTGTGGCGGAGATCAGTCCGCCGTTCTCGTCGAATACCGCCAGCGACACCAGCACGTCCCTGTCCTTGGCGTACAGCAGCTCCAGCGCGTCGTGCAGCTCCTGCGCCATGCCGTCCTGCTCCAGATCCGCGTTCTTGATGACCCGGTAATACACCGTGTCCGATACCCGCATCATATTGCGCAGGTAGCCGTCCAGACTCCAGTTCACCTGCGCCAGCACCCGCTGGCTGTTCTCCGCCGCCACCTCGTTGGCGGAGGAGGAGAAGCGCAGCAGCAGCGCTATGCCCAGAAACAGCATACCCACCACCGCCACGGCGGTAAAGGCGATAGACAGGATCATCTGGATGCCGGAGCGGTGGTACAGCGCCTTCCACCGCGCTTTCCAGCCGGACGCTATTTTCTCCACAGGCGGCTCCCCTCTCTGTCTGTTATTTCCCCTCACTGCGGTACTTGGTGGGCGTCGCCCCGAAGTGCCGCTTGAACACATAGCTGAAGTAGTTGGGGTCGTCGTACCCGCACCGCTGGGCGATGAGGTACGTCTTGTCCTCCGTGCTGCGGATAGCCTCGGCCGCCGCCTCCATCCGCACCTTGGTGACGTAGGCTGTAAAGCTGGTGCCTGTCTCCCGCTTGAACAACGTGGAAAAATAGGTGGAGCTGAGATGCAGATAGGCGCACAGCTTTTCCACCGACAGGTCGCTCTCGGCATAGTGCTGGCGGATATACTCCTTGGCCGTCTCCACCGTGTGGCCCGCCGTATCCGTCTGGCGGCGGCGGATCAGGGTGTGGAGGCGCAGGCAGCGCTCGGCGCACCAGTCCTCCAGCTCTGCCAGCGTAGGAAGCTCAGTCTCCTGCATGGGGAGGGAAAAATCGGTACCGAAAACCTCCTCCACCCCTACGCCGGAGCGGCGGGTCATCTTCAGAAGGTGGGTCACCAGCTCCATGAGGAACAGGTGGTACTGTCCGGCGGCGGGGTTGGCCTGCCGGATCTTTCCCGCCAGCGCGGCAGCCGCCTGCCGGATCTCCTCCTCGTTCCCCAGCTTGATCGCCGCGGTCAGCGCCCGCTCGTCCGCCTCCTCAAAGGAGAGGATAGGGCCGCCGTCCGGCTCCAGGTCGCCGATGTAGATGACCTGTCCCCGGCCCACCATGGAGCGGTATTCCAGCGCCGTCCGCGCCTCGGCGGAGGAGCGCGCCATACCGGACAGCTCCCGGCAGGGTGCGCCCACGCCCACCGTCAGCGTCAGCCCCAGATAGGAGGCCGCCAGCGTACAGGCGCGGTCTAAGCTGCGGATCAGGTCATAGATGGTAAATGTCTCCGTCAGACTGACGATCAGCGCCACCCAGTCGTTGTACAGAGAGAGCCTGCACCGATCCGCCGTCAGCGTCTCCTCCAGCAGGTTCTGCACCGACAGGGTGGACAGAGCGTCCCGGCTGTTGTCGCTGCCGATGTAGGCAAGGCCCACCGTCCACTCCTCGCCCCGCAGGTCAATGTCCAGACACGCCGCCCGGTCACGCTCCGTTCCCGGCTCGATGCGGCCGTCCAGCAGGTTGGTGTAGAACAGCTCCCGCAGGATGGGCAGGTTCTCCGTGTACCGGCTGCGGAGAAGCTCCATGTTCCGCCGCTCCGCACGCTCCCGATCCAGTTCCTCCTTCAGCCGCCGCAGCACCGCGGACAGCTCATCGGCGTTGATGGGCTTGAGGATATACTCCACCACGTTCATCTGGATGGCCTGCTTGGCATATTCAAAGGCGTCGAAGCCGGAGAACACCACGAACCGGGAGGCGGGCAGCCGGTCTGTCAGGATCCGGCACAGCTCCAGCCCGTCCATAAACGGCATCTTGATATCCGTCAGGATCACATCCGGCCGCAGGGTCTCCGCCAGCTCCAGCGCGTCCTGTCCGTTGGCGGCCTCGCCCACCAGCGAGAAACCCAATCCCAGCCAGTCCATTTTGCGGCTGATACCCTCGCGGATATCCTCCTCATCGTCCACCAGCAGCACACGGTACAGCTCCACGGCTCCGCCCCCCTCTCAGTTTCCATGCAGTATCATCGCGCTTTTGCGTTCAGTATACCATATATTTTCCCAAAAACAAAGATGGCTCGCAGATGCGCGCCATCTTTGTGTAAGATCACTTTTTCACCAGGTATTTCCGCATATCCAGCGCACAGGCGAACAGGATGATGCCGCCCTTGATGAGGTACTGCAGATCCTGCGGCACGCCTACCATGGCCAGACCCACGAAGATCAGACGCAGCATCAGAACGCCGATGACGATACCTCTGATCTTACCGATGCCGCCCACGAAGGACACACCGCCGATGACGCAGGCCGCGATGGCGTCCAGCTCATAGTTCAGGCCGGTGTTGGCGGTATTGGAGCCGATACGGGCACCCTCGATAAAACCGGTAAAGCCGTACATGGCGCCTGCCAGCGCAAAGACCCCCACCGTCACGGCGAACACATTGACGCCGGAGACACGGGCGGCTTCCTCGTTGGAGCCCAGTGCGAACATATTCTTGCCGAAAGTGGTCTTGTTCCAGATGAACCACATCACCGCCGTCAGCACGATGGCGAACAGCACATAGTTGGGGATGGGAACGCCGCCGATCTTGAAGAGGCTGCCCTTGACGAAGTTGGTGTAGGACGGGTCAAGGTTGGAGATAGCCATACCCTTGTTGTTGCCCATCTGGACATACAGCAGCAGGCAGGTGTACAGGATCAGCTGCGTACCCAGCGTCACGATGAAGGGGTGCAGCTTGAACTTTGCCACGAAGAAGCCGTTGAAGCAGCCCACGGCGGCGCCGATGAGCATCGCCAGCAGGATCACCACGATGATGGGCAGCGTGCCGATCTCGGGCCACATCTTGTTGGCAAGGTTGGCGGCATTCTGCAGCAGAGACGCGGAGATGCAGGCGGTCAGACCCACCACGCGGCCTGCGGACAGGTCGGTACCGGTCAGCACGATACAGCCGGCGATACCCAGTGCAGCGGGCAGGTACGCCGCCGTCTGGGAGAGGATGTTGATGAGGGATGCGGGCTTGATGAAGTTGGGGTTCTTGATGGCGATATAGATGACCGCGATGGCCATGATGATGAGCAGTGCGTTGTTCAGCAGGAGGTCGCCCACCCGCTTGGCCGTCCACGGCTGGCGGACTTTGGCTTCCTTTGCCTGCGCTTTCGTTTCGTTGTTCACGGTAGTCGCTCCTCCTTACACATATTTGGCCGCCAGCGTCAGGATCTCCTCCTGACTGGTGCTGCGCGCATCCACCTCGCCGGCCAGAATGCCGTTGGACATGACCAGAATACGGTCACAAATGCCCAGCAGCTCCGGCATCTCGGAGGACACCACGATGACACCCTTCCCCTCCTTGGCGAGGTCGAGGATAAGCTGGTAAATTTCGTATTTAGCGCCCACGTCGATACCGCGGGTAGGCTCGTCCAGCAGCAGGATCTCCGGCTTCGTCAGAAGCCAGCGGCCGATAATGACCTTCTGCTGGTTGCCGCCGGAGAGCGAGCGGATCTGCGTGGTCTGGCTGGGAGTCTTGATGTGCATAGCCTGAATGGCCCAGTCGGTATCCTTCTTCATGGCCTTCTCGCTGAGGCAGATGCCGCCGCGCAGATAGTTATTCAGGCTGGAGATCACCGTGTTCTCCTTGATGTCACGGATGCCGAAAATACCCGTGGCACGGCGCTCCTCCGTCAGCAGGGCGAAGCCGTTCTTGATGGCCTCCCGGGGGGACTTGTTCTTGATCTCCTTGCCGTGGAGACGGATGGTGCCGCTTCCCTTGGTCATGGCGCCGAACAGGTTCTCCAGCACCTCGGTGCGGCCGGAGCCGTCCAGTCCGGCGATGCCCAGCACCTCGCCCTTGCGAAGCTGGAAGCTGGCCTCCTTCAGACGGGTATACTTACCGGACAGGTTTTCTACCTCCAGGATCACGTCGCCGGGTACATTGTCCTTGGGCGGGAAGCGGTTGGTCAGCTCACGGCCCACCATCAGCTTGATGATCTCGCCCATGGTCAGGTCCTTGGCGTGGCGGGTGGCCACCCACTGACCGTCGCGCATGATGGTGACCTCGTCGCTGATGCGGAGGATCTCATCCATCTTGTGACTGATATAGATAATGCCGCAGCCGCGCTGGCGCAGCATATTGATGATGCGGAACAGGTGATCCACCTCGGCCTCCGTCAGAGAGGAGGTCGGCTCGTCGAACACGATGACCTTGGCGTTGTAGCTGACGGCCTTGGCGATCTCCACCATCTGCCGCTGGGAGACGGGCAGCGTGGACATGATGGCCTTGGGGTCCACATGCACGTCCAGCTCCTCAAAGACCTCCCGCGTGCGCTTACGCATGGTGGACTCGCTGACCATGATGCCGCCCGTCTTGGGGTAGCGGCCCAGCCACAGGTTGTCCATCACGCTGCGGGTCAGCGCCTGATTCAGCTCCTGATGGACCATGGCGACGCCGTTTTCCAGCGCCTCCTTCGAATTTTTGAAATCAACTTCCTTGCCGTCCAAAATGATGGTGCCGCTGTTTTTGGCATAGATGCCAAACAGGCACTTCATCAGCGTGGATTTTCCCGCGCCGTTCTCGCCCATCAACGCATGGACGGTACCGGGCCGGACGGTAAGGGAAACGCCGTCCAGCGCCTTGACACCCGGGAATTCCTTTGTGATATCCCGCATTTCCAGCAATGCCGGCTGCTCCATATGCGTTTTCCTCCTGTCTGCATTATTTCCGCAGCGCTACACAGCGCCGCACAGTCCGCTCCTCTGCGGGTCAAAAGCGGCTCGGTAAACGAACCGCCTGTGATGTAAAGCGGGGCTGTCGAACCGACAGCCCCGCTTTCCTTGGTGCTTCAAATGGGGCGAGAGACTAAGCCTTTGGCTTATTCGCCGGTGTAGGTGGCGTAAGGCACGCGGATCTTGGCAACACCCTCATCGACGTTGAAGGAAGCGGTGTTGTCCATCAGGTTGCCGCCGTCCTTCACGCTGCTGACCAGGTTCAGGATGGTGGAGGCCATGCCCTCAGCGTCCTGCTTGATGGTACCGGTCATCTTGCCCTCGTTGATGAGCTGCTTGGCGGAATCGGTGGCATCCACGCCGAACACGGGGATGGTCTTGCCCTCGCCGTTGTTGTAGCCGGCGCCCTGCAGAGCAGAGACAGCGCCCTCGGCCATGCCGTCGTTGTTGCAGATGATCAGCTCGACCATGTTGCCGTTGGCCTCGGAGTACTCGGGCAGGATGGTGGCCATGTAGTCGTTGGCAGCCTGAGCGGACCACTTGCCGTTCTGGTCGACCAGATACTTATCGGTGGCGGAAGCGTTGTAGTAGACCAGCTCGGGCTTGCCGGCAGCGGTCAGAACAGCGTTGGCATCCTCGACGCCGAACTGGGTGCGGGCCTCGGCCTCAGCGTTGCCCTCCTGGCCCTTGAACATCACGTAGGTGATCTGGCCGTCGCCGTTCAGGTCGACCTCGTCATAGTGAGCCAGCAGGTACTCACCCACCAGCTGACCCTGCATATGGCCGGCCTCGGGAGCGTTGGTGCCAACAAAGGCGCACTTGTCGTAGCTGCTCACCACTTCGTCAGCAACCTCGCGGTTGAAGAAGATGATGGGGATACCGGCGGTACGGGCAGCCTCAACAGCGTTCTGCGCAGCGTCGGGAGAGGAAGTCTCCACGATGTTGACGATCAGCAGGTTGGCGCCGTTGGCGATGGCGGTGTTGATCTGGTCGGTCTGCTGGGCCTGGTTGCCGGCGCCGTCGAAGTTGGTGTACTTGACGCCCATGGCATCCAGCTGGCCGTTCATGAAGTTGCGGACGCTGGAGATGTACACGTCGGAGAAGTCATAGTAGAACACGCCCACGTTCAGCTCGGAAGCGTCGGTGTTGCCCTGATTGCCGTTATCGGGCTGCTTCTGCTCGCCGCAGCCGGCCAGCAGAGCCAGCACCATCACGGCGGACAGGAGAATAGCAAGAGTCTTTTTCATCTTAGTTCCTCCTAAAAGATTGTCTGGTCAAGGTGATGCGCTCACCTTGCCAGTATGGCCCTATTGTATCGGCTCTCATTCCAAAAGGCGATAGAAAAAACTTCACTGTTATAGGAAAAATCTCATGAACTTCCGACGGTTCAGCGGAAATTTTCCCGGTTTTTTCCGCCAAGCCCGCATTTTGTACCGCGGCGGGCGCGCCGTCCGGGAGCCGTCGGCTTGACAAGGCGGGCGGCGTCCGATATAGTGACAACATCAACTGTAAGGAGGCAGCGGCCCCGGCTTTTTCTCGGAAAGCCCGCCGCTGCAAGGAGGCGGAGATGGAGCAGATATATGATATGATCGTCATCGGCGGCGGCCCCGCCGGATATACCGCCGCCCTCTACGCCGCCCGCGCCGGGCTTTCCACACTGGTGCTGGAGAAGCTCACCGCCGGCGGACAGATGGCGCTGACGGAGCGGATCGACAACTACCCCGGCTTTGCAGAGGGCATCGACGGCTTCACGCTGGGTGAAAGGATGCAGCAGGGTGCGGAGCGGTTCGGCGCGGTGACGGAGTACGCGGAGGTCTATGCGGCCCGCCTTTCCGAAAGGGTCAAAACGCTGGAGACGGACGCAGGCGTCTTTCGCGGCCGCACGGTGGTCATTGCCGCCGGCGCCTCCCCCCGCACGCTGGGCCTCCCCGACGAGGACGCGCTGGTAGGCCGGGGCGTCCACTACTGCGCCGCCTGCGACGGCGCGTTCTATCAGGACAAGACCGTGGCGGTGGTGGGCGGCGGCAACTCCGCCGCAGCAGACGCCCTCACCCTGTCCCGCATTGCCCAAAAGGTCTATCTCATCCACCGGCGGGACAGCCTGCGGGCCACCAAGGTCTATCACCAGCCGCTGCTGGACGCGGCCAATGTGGAGCTCTGCTGGAACAGCACCGTTGCCGCGCTGCTCCACGGTGAGCATCTGACGGGACTGCGCCTGCGGGACACGGAGACAGGCGCGGAGCGGGAGCTTGCCTGCGACGGCGTGTTCGTCAGTGTGGGACGCTCCCCTGCCACGGCGCTTTTCCGGGAGGAGCTGGCGCTGGACGACGCCGGGTACATCGCGGCGGACGAATCCACCCGCACCAATCTCCCCGGCGTATTCGCCGCCGGAGATGTGCGCACCAAGGTGCTGCGGCAGGTGGTCACCGCCGCAGCCGACGGTGCGGTGGCTGCCCATTACGCGGCGGAGTATCTGGCAGAGAATCGGTAAGGCCGTCCCACACGCAAATGAGAATAAGCGGCTCGCCGCATCGGAGCAAGTTGCATCCGATGCGGCGAGCCGCTTTGTTTTATGGTATTGCTCAGCCCTTGTCGTTGGCCAACGCCGTGTCGATCAGCGCCTGCAGCGCCTCCATCTGACCGTCGCCGGTGATGGCGCCCACAATGGGATCACCCACGATATTGCCATTCCGGTCCACCACATAGGTGGTGGGATAGGCGTAGACGTTCTCCGTGAACTTGCCCGCCTCGCTGTCGGCGTCGAAATACACGTTCTGATAGGTAGCGCCGCTCTTGGTCAGCACATCCTTGGCATCCGCGATGGCCGCCGCGTCGCCGCCCAGTGTGAAGGCGTTGATGCCCACCACGGCGCCGCCCTTGCCGGCCGCTTCCTTGTGCAGCGCGTCCAGATCGCCCAGCTCACCCACGCAGGGCTTGCAGGTGGTGAACCAGAAATTCACCACGGTGAAGGCGTTGCCGCTGAACAGCTTGTCACTGCTGACATCGTTGCCGTCCAGATCCTTGCCGGTGAAGGCGGGGAACTTGGTGGCATTGCTGTCGGCGGTGGTTCCGCCGGAGACGATGCCGTCAGAGGGGACATCCTCCGAGGGAACGCTCGTGCCGCCGGAGGGGGCGTCCAGCAGGCCGGGGAATTTCTCCTCCAGCGCAGCCATCTGGTCCTCCAGGTCCTTGATCTCCGTGGCGCCCGTCGTCAGCAGCGTCAGCTCCTTCTCGTCGAACTTATCCTTGGCGGCCTCAATGGTCTTGAGCAGGAAATCGCCGTAGTTGTTGCCGGATTCCATCATGGCCATGCCCTTGTCCGCGGACAGGAAGACCTTCTCCCACAGCTCGGAATTGTTCGTCAGGATCTCGGTCTCCTGCGCCATCAGCTGGTCGTAGAGGGCCTTGGCCTCCTCCACGGTCTGTGGCTCGCCGCCGTTGTTGTTCTGATTCTCCGCGGGCTTATTGCCGCAGGCGGCCATGCTGCCCACCAGCAAGAGGGCCAGCAGCAGGGACAGGATCTTTTTCACGTTCATTTTGATTCCTCCGTTTTTACTTCAGTTGTTGTCTGTTCGGTTTTGCTTTGCTGTTTGCCGCTGCCGAAGCCGTAGCGGAAAGAAACGGCGTCGGTGGGGCAGGCGCGGATGCACATGCCGCAGCGGATACACTCGGTATGATTGGGGCTCTTGGTCACGTCCACGTCCATCTTGCAGACCTTGGCGCACTTCCCGCAGGAGACGCACTTGCTCTGATCCACCTGCATCTGGAACAGGGACACCTTGTTCAGCAGGGCGTAAAACGCGCCCAAGGGACACAGCCACTTGCAGAAGGGACGGTAGAACACGATGCTCAGGACGATCACCATCAGCAGCACGATGAACTTCCATGTGAACAAGCTGCCCAGCGCCGACCGGATGCCAGAGTTGGCAAGAGACAGCGGGATCGCCCCCTCCAGTACGCCCTGCGGGCAGAGGTACTTGCAGAAGAAGGGGTCTCCCATGCCAAGCTGGTTGGTCACCAGCACCGGCAGCAGCACCACCATCACCAGCAGCACCACATACTTGAGATATGTCAGCGGCTTCAGCTTTTTGGTGGAGAGCTTCTTCGTGGGGATCTTGTGCAGCAGCTCCTGAAACCAGCCGAAGGGACAGAGGAAGCCGCAGATGAAGCGCCCCAGCAGCACGCCCAGCAGAATGAGAAAGCCTGTGATATAATAGGAAAAGCTGAACTTCGATGAGCCCACCACTGCCTGAAACGCCCCGATGGGGCAGGCCCCGGACGCCGCCGGGCAGGAGTAGCAGTTGAGCCCCGGCACGCAGACGGTCTTCCCCGCGCCCTGATACAGTCCGCCCTTGAGGAAGTTCGGCAGATGCAGGTTGGTCAGCAGCGTCGCTCCCGCCTGGATCCAGCCCCGGAAGCGGGACATGGTCTGTGAAACGCCTGAAAACTTTTTACCCAATGCCCACACACTCCAGACATAATTTGATTGCTTTGCTCAGCACCGTCGCTGCCTCGCCCCGCCAGACACCGAAGCACAGCATGGCGGCTCCCGCTGCCAGCAGGATCACCTGGGCCGCCGCCTTTTTTACATGGCTCATTTTTTTCACCCTTTCCGATTTTCTGCCCCTATCATAGCGCAGGGGAGTTAAAGTCTCTGTTAAGAAGAAAAATTTAACGCAAACCTTATCTGTTTTTGCTATAATGAAAGCAACACAAAAACGAAGAAATAAAAAGGAGGGCTCTCATGCACCTTTTAGTAATTGAAGATGAACGCGCCCTGTGCGAGACCATCGTCCGCAGCCTGCGGCGGCTGGCCTACAGCGTGGACTACTGCTATGATGGGGAAAAGGCGCTGGCGCTTCTGGGCGTGGAGCGCTATGATCTGGTGCTTCTGGATCTGAATCTGCCGAAAAAGGACGGCATGACGGTGCTGCGCACCCTGCGGCAGACTGACCGGGAGACGCGGGTGCTGATCCTCTCCGCCCGCAGCGAGGTGGAGGACAAGGTCCAGGGGCTGGACGCCGGGGCCAACGACTATCTGGCAAAGCCCTTCCACTTGGCCGAGCTGGAGGCCCGCATCCGCAGCCTGACCCTGCGGCAGTTCACGCAGCAGGGCGTACTGCTGACCTGCGGAGATCTGAGCTTTGACACCCGCTCCCGCACCGCCGCCGTCAACGGGCAGACGCTGACGCTGACCCGCAAGGAAACGGGGATACTCGAATACCTGATGGTGCATCAGGGGCGGCCCGTGAGTCAGGAGGAGCTGATGGAGCACGTCTGGGACAACAGCGTGGACAGCTTCAGCAATTCCATTCGCGTCCACATCTCCGCCCTGCGCAAAAAGCTCCGCGCCGTGCTGGGCTATGACCCCATCCGCAACCGCATCGGCGAGGGCTATCTGATGGGAGGCGAGGAAGCATGAAGCGTCTTTCTTTGCAGTGGCGCATCACGCTGATGACCGTCCTGCTCATCGGCATCACCTGCGTGGCCATGAATCTGCTGCTGTGCTCCTCCGGTGTGTACTATATGGACACCATTGCGGACAGCTTACAGGGCGGCAGCACGGTGATCCTGAATGAGGACGGAGCGGCGAGCTTTGACCCGCAGCTCATAGCGCCCACCGAGGAGTTGACCATCGTCGTCGATGGGGCGCAGGGGCGCTTCCGCACCACCAACTGGTACATCACGGCGGCGGTAACGCTGCTCAGCGGCATCCTCGCCTATTTCGTCAGCGGACGCGCCCTCAAGCCCCTGCGCAGCTTTGCCTCGCAGGTGGAGCAGGTGCAGCTGAACAATCTTGCCGATATGAGGATCGATGAAGACGCTATTCCGGAGTTCCGGCAGCTGAGCCGCTCGTTCAACCAGATGCTGGAGCGGCTGAACAACGCCTTTGCCGCCCAGCGGCAGTTCACCGGCAACGCCGCCCACGAGCTGCGCACGCCGCTGGCGCTGATGCAGGCGCGCATCGAGCTGTTCGCCGCCGAGCATCCGTCTATGCCGCCGGAGACGGCGGAGTTCCTGTCCCTGCTGCGGGAGCAGACGGAGCGCCTGACCCAGATGACAAAAACGCTGCTGGAGATGAGCGCCCTGCAAAGCGTGCCGCGGAACGACCGCATCCAGCTCGCCCCCATGATGGAGGAGATCCTCACCGACCTTGCGCCGCTGGCGGAGAAAAACGGCATTACGCTGACCTGCGACGGCGACGGCGCCATGACCGGCAGCGACGGACTGATCTACCGGCTGCTGTTCAACCTGACCGAGAACGCCATCAAGTACAATCACCCCGGCGGCACGGTGCGCCTCGCCGTACAGAAGGAGGCGGCGCGGCTGGTCATCCGCGTCTCGGACACCGGCTGCGGCATACCGGAGCCCTACCGGGAAAGCATCTTCCAGCCCTTCTTCCGGGTGGACAAGTCCCGCAGCAGAGAGTACGGCGGCGTGGGGCTGGGTCTGTCGCTGGTATGGGCCATCGCCGAGCTCCACGGCGGCAGCGTCTGCGTGGAGGACAGCTCGGAGGCGGGGACGACCATTGCGGTGCAGCTTCCGGTGCAGTGAACCACCCCACCCGTCCGCAATGCGGCATATCCACCGACGCAAAAGCGCCGGGGAACTTCAAGTTCCCCGGCGCTTCTTTCGTTTTTCCTATGCTGTCGCGTTGGTCTGTCGGATCCACGCCGCCATATCCCGCAGGCTCTCCTCCAGCGGACGCGGCGCGTAGTCGAAGTCCTCCGCCGCCGCGGCGCGGCTGAAGCAGCCGTTGGACGCCAGCACCTCCACCGAGTAGGGGGTGAAGAACAGCGGGAGACGCCGCTTCAGGCAATACCGCTCGTAGCAGGGCGCCGCCAGCCGTGCCATCCACAGCGGCAGGCACAGCGGCTTTCCGGAGATGCCCGCGGCCTGCCCCACGCATTGCAGGATACGGGGGATGGTCATGTATTCGCCGGACAGGATATAGCCCTTCCCGGCGGTGCCGCGGGCCGCGCAGTCCAGCACGCCCTGCGCCACATCCCGCACGTCCACAAAGTCGTAGCCGCCGTTGACGGCGAGTGGGAGCTTCCCCGTCATAAACGCCCGCACCATGGAGGTGAAGCTGCCGCCCAGCACATCACCCGGCCCGATGAGGCCGGAGGGAAAGACCACGCTGGCGTTCAGTCCCTCCTGCGCCGCTTGCAGGACGTGGGCGGTAGCGGTCGCCTTGGTTTTTGCGTAGTCACCCCGCACCAGCTCCGGGGAGAACGTGCATTGCTCCGTGATGACCGTCCCCTTGGGCTGCTCCGGGATGGCATGGACAGAGCTTACATGGACCAGCCGCCCCACGCCGTGCTCCCGGCACAGCGCCACGATGTTCCGCGTCCCCTCTACGTTGACCTGATAGATCCGCTGCCCCGGACGGGACGCCACGGAGATGATCCCCGCACAGTGCAGCACGCAGGTGCTTTCACCGGTGCCCTCGAAGAACGCGGCCAGAGAGTCCCTTTCGCTCACATCTCCCTCCACCGTGTCCGCCTCCGGCGGCAGCAGCTTGGTGCAGGGGTCGCCATGCAGCACCAGCGCCCGCACCCTGCTTCCCCGCCGCACCAGCTCCTCCACGATCGTCCGGCCGAGGAAGCCGGTAGCACCGGTCACCAAATACATATCAAACATACGCTTCACCTCCCGAAGCTCCTTTGCGCAGACGGTGACAGCCCTCCGCGCCGCCCGAAACTGCGTCTTCCGCCGTCCTCGCCAGGCGCATAAACGTCCACCATCTTTTAGGGATATTATAGCAGACGCAGAGGGAATAACAAGCGCATTTGAAGAATTGTCTGTAAACAAACTGTGAAAAAAACGCCCCCACCCTTTTCTGTGCGGGCAGCGGCGTTCTCCTTATTTCGTTATACGCGGCGGCAGCCGTCGCCTTCCCATACAATGCAATAACCCTTGATCGCTTCCGTGTCTTGCGATCAAGGGTTATTGATCCCTCTTGGGCTCGGTCATCTTTGGCTACCTCTCGTTTCTGCAGACTCATGGCATCTGCCGCCGTCTCTGGTTTCACTCTCGCTCTATCTTGAAACACCGCTGTTGCGGTGGACCACCGGTCTGAATGGACCGCCATTAGAGAGTGCCGAACATTCTGGGGATGCCATCTTCCCTTTACTTCGTTGGTAAAGGGGAACGCTTCAGGTCATTGGAGCCACCTCTTTCTGTTTCTCTTGGGGTACTTTCAGTATAGCAGATTTTACCCGATTTACAATCCACAAAACCCACGAAATTCACCGTTTTTGTTTGTATAATGCTTCAAAAAATCATGATTTGCGCACTTTCGCATTGACTCACAGTCGGTTCTGCGGTATACTGATATTGTTGTGAGGCTTTCAGCAGGGCAGGCGGGTAAACCGTTCGCCCTGCTTTTGCTGTCTTGCGGCGAGTCCTCGTCGTTCCCACGAAATACGGGGGTATTTTTTGGAGAATGCCACAATATCTTGTGTCCTGTCTTGACACCGGCCATACCGCATTGTATACTGGGAGTAGTTTACGGTGTCTGAAAGGAGCGGATCTCCATGAAAATAGGCGGGCTGCGGCAGCTTTCGCTGCTGGACTTCCCCGGTCGGGTCGCCTGCACGGTGTTCCTCTCTGGATGCAACCTGCGCTGTCCCTACTGCCATAACCCCTCCCTCGTGCTGCCGTCGGACGAGCCGGAGGCTCTCTCGCAGCAGGCGCTGCTGGCCTTTCTGGACACGCGGCGCGGCAAGCTGGACGGCGTGTGTATCTCCGGCGGCGAGCCGACGCTCCACAAGGAGCTGCCCCAGCTGCTCCGGTGTATCCGGGAGCGGGGCTTTCTCACCAAACTGGACACCAACGGCACGAATCCCGCCATGCTGTCGGCGCTTTTGCGGGAGGGGCTGCTGGACTATGTGGCCATGGACATCAAAAACGCCCCCGCGCTGTACGCGCAGACCTGCGGCGGCATCGACCGTCTGGCGCAGGTGCGGGAAAGCGCGGCGCTGCTGCTGGGTGGCAACGTGGACTACGAGTTCCGCACCACCGTCTGTGCGCCGCTGCACACACCGGAGGGCATGGTCGAGATCGGCCAATGGCTGCAAGGCGCCAAGCGGTACTTCCTCCAGCCCTTCGTCGACCCCGGCGCGCTGCTGGGCAGCGGCGTCACCTCTCTGTCCCATGAGGCTGTTTCCGCGCTGCGATGCAGCGTTTTGCCATACATCCCCTCCACGCAGATACGCGGAGAATAATGTTATAAAGGAGACACGACCATGTATCAAGTGATAAAAAGAGACGGCCACGCCGCCGAATTCAACATCAGCCGCATCTCCAGCGCCATCATGAAGGCCTTTGACGCCACCGGCATCCCCTACAATTCGGATGTGATCGATCTGCTGTCCTTGCAGGTCACGGCGGACTATGCCGGGAAGATCAGGGACGACCGGATCGGCGTGGAGACCATTCAGGACAGCGTGGAGGCCGTTTTGCAGCGGGCAGGCTACGCGGAGGTGGCCAAGGCCTATATCCTCTACCGCAAGAACCGCGAGAAGCTGCGGAATATGAGCTCCACCATTCTGGACTACAAGGGTCTGGTGGACGGCTACCTGAAGGTGTCCGACTGGCGCGTGAAGGAGAACTCCACCGTCACCTACTCTGTGGGCGGCCTGATCTTGTCCAACTCCGGCGCCATTACCGCCAACTACTGGCTCAGTGAGATCTACGACGAGGAGATCGGCGACGCCCACCGCAACGCGGATATCCACATCCACGATCTGTCCATGCTCACCGGCTACTGCGCCGGCTGGAGCCTGAAGCAGCTCATTCAGGAGGGTCTGGGCGGCATCCCCGGCAAGATCACCAGCGCCCCCGCCAAGCATCTGGCTACCCTGTGCAACCAGATGGTGAACTTCCTGGGCATCATGCAGAACGAGTGGGCGGGCGCACAGGCCTTCTCCAGCTTCGACACCTACCTCGCCCCCTTCGTCCGCACGGACAAGCTGGACTTCGAGGAGGTCAAGCACTGCATCGAGAGCTTTGTCTACGGTGTCAACACCCCCAGCCGCTGGGGTACGCAGGCGCCGTTCTCCAACATCACGCTGGACTGGACTGTTCCCGCCGACTTAGCTGACCAGCCCTGCATCGTGGGCGGCAAGGCCATGGACTTTACCTACGGCGACTGTCAGGCGGAGATGGACATGGTCAACCGGGCGTTCATTGAGGTCATGATCGAGGGCGACGCCAACGGCCGCGGCTTCCAGTACCCTATCCCCACCTACTCCATCACCAAGGACTTCGACTGGGGTGAGACGGAGAACAACCGCCTGCTCTTTGAGATGACCGCCAAATTCGGCACGCCCTACTTCTCCAACTACATCAACTCCGATATGGAGCCCAGCGATGTCCGCTCCATGTGCTGCCGTCTGCGGCTGGACCTGCGGGAGCTGCGGAAAAAGAGCGGCGGCTTCTTCGGCAGCGGCGAGTCCACCGGCTCGGTGGGCGTGGTGACCATCAACCTGCCCCGTATCGCCTACCTCTCCCGGAATGAGGCGGAGTTCTTCTCCCGCCTTGACCACATGATGGATGTGGCGGCGCGGAGCCTGAAGATCAAGCGCACCACCATCGGCCGCCTGATGGACGAGGGGCTGTACCCCTACACCAAGCGGTATCTGGGCAGCTTCGACAACCACTTCTCCACCATCGGTCTGGTGGGCATGAACGAGGCCGGTCTGAACGCCGCGTGGCTGCGCAAGGATCTGACCCACGAGGAGACACAGGATTTCGCCGTCCGCGTCCTCAACCATATGCGTGAGCGGCTCAGCGACTATCAGGAGCAGTACGGCGACCTCTACAATCTGGAGGCCACCCCCGCTGAGTCCACCTCCTACCGTCTGGCCAAGCACGACAAGCAGCGCTATCCCGACATCGTCACCGCCCACGAGGGCGCAACGCCCTACTACACCAACTCCAGCCACCTGCCGGTGGGCTATACGGAGGACATTTTCGCGGCGCTGGACGTGCAGGACAAGCTCCAGACGCTGTATACCAGCGGCACGGTGTTCCACGCCTTCCTGGGCGAAAAGCTGCCCAGCTGGCAGTCCGCCGCCGCGCTGGTGCGCAAGATCGCGGAGAACTACGAGCTGCCCTACTACACCATCTCCCCCACCTACTCCGTCTGCGCCGACCACGGCTATCTGGCAGGCGAGCATTTTACCTGCCCGGTGTGCGGCAAAAGGGCGGAGGTGTACAGCCGTATCACCGGCTACTACCGCCCGGTGCAGAACTGGAACGACGGTAAGAGTCAGGAGTACAAGGATCGCCGGACGTATCAGGTAGGCGGCGCGCAGAGCGCGGCAGCCACCTGCCCGGTGGAGACCCCGGCACAGCCGGCGTCTGTCTGCACCGCCGACGCCCCCTGCACCCTGTTCGTCACCGCCACCTGCCCCAACTGCCGTGTCGTAAAGCCCCTGCTGCAACGGGCGGGCGTCGCCTATGAGGAGCGGGACGTGGCGCAGCATCAGGAGGAGGCCGCGGCGCTGGGGCTGACACAGGCGCCCACACTGGTGGTGCATAGCGACCCGCCGGTGCTGTACGCGGGCGTGGCCCGTATCCGGGATTTCCTGAAGAACACCGCACAGTAACCCACAAGAAACAGGAGCCGCCATTCGTTCCCGAATGACGGCTCCTGTTTTTCGTATTGCCTATCTTCTCACGCCGCGCTCGCCGGTCACAGAAGGGCGTGGCGCTGGGAAAGCAGCACCATCAGCAGATTGCAGACCACAAAGGCGATGACTGCAATGAGCACCGCGATTCCTGCACGCAGCCTTTTCCCCCTCCGCTTTTGTATCAGCGCGGCGCAGGCGATGCCGATGCCGGCGACCAGCAGCGAAATGCCCAGCATCTGCCAGAGCCATGATACCTCCAGTAATCCTCTCATGTCCATCCTCCGTTCCTTCGCGTTTTATTTCCGTTCCAGCACATGGACGTTCAGGTGGTCGTAGGTCATTTCCACACCGTGGGCGGCAAAGGCGGTACGCAGATTCTCGTTCAGGGCGTAGTAGACATCCCAGTAGTCCTTGGTCTCCGCCCAGCACCGCACACTGTATTCGATGGCGCTGCTGCCGTAGTCGGTGAGGTAGACGCTGGGCGCCGGCTCCGTCAATACATTCGGCGTGGCGGCTACCGCCTCCAGACAGGCGGCCTTCACCACCTCGGTGGGCGCGTCGTAGGACGCCGTCACCGTGCGCACCACACGGCGGCGCCCCATGGCGGTATAGTTGACGATGCGGGAGGAGGACAGCTCTTTGTTGGGCTGCATGATGACCTGGCCGTTGAACGTCTCCAGCTTCGTGTGGTTCAGCGTGATCTCCCGTACCACGCCCGACGTACCGGCCACCTCGATCTCGTCGCCGATATTGAAGGGGTGAGACGACAGGATCACCAGCCCGCCCGCCACGTTGCCCAGAATGTCCTCCGCCGCCAGCGTGACGCCCAATGTCAGCACCGACACCAGCGCCGTCAGGGATGAGGTGTTCAGGCCCAGCGCCTCCGCCGTGATGATACCGGCCAGCGTGTAGAAAACCACCTTGAGCGTCGTCAGAATGATCTGCCGCAGCCGTGCCGTCAACTTCTTGCTGCGGTTCAGCAGCTTTTTCGCCAGCTTCAGCAGCAGCCGCGCCGCCACCAGACAGACCAGCAGCGTCAGCAGCGCCGACAGAATGCGGCTCAGGCTGTACCCGCCCAGTGAGGTCTGTAAGATCTTTGTGAGCTCCTCCATGGCGTGTCTCCTTTCGTTTGCTGGTTTCAGTATACCAAACCGCCCCACGATTTGCAATTCCCGCCGCCGTAAAAAAAAAGAGAGACGGTGCAGTTCGGCTGCACCGTCTCTCTTTTCGCTCGTTTACTCGATCTCGAAATCGTCCGTCTCGATGACGTCCGGCCGCTGGTGATCCACGACCTTCACGGCGCACAGCGCCACACTGAGGTTCAGCGCGCCGTCCAGCAGCAGCGACGCGCCCATCAGCATCACCATGACCTGTGCGCCCTCCGCCGGACGCAGCACCAGCAGCAGCCCGATCACACCGGTCAGCACCGCCAGCAGCAGCACCAGCCACCACTGACCGATGCCGAAGCGCTTTGCCTCCACCGCCACCTGGATCTTGAACAGGCCGTCCGCCAGCACCGGGATGCCGAACATGACGCACAGGAACGTCATAGCCTCGCCGGGATGACACAGTGTGATGATCCCCACGGCGATGAGCAGGATGCCGAACGCCAGATCGTACTGAAATGCCAGCCGGAACAGATCCTTGGAGAAATAGCCGCCCAGCTTGATGGCGCCGCAGATCACCATGCCGATGCCCAGCGCCCTGCCGATCCACGGCACGCACCGCTCCGCTGTGATGAACAGCACCACGCCCAGCACACAGAACAGTGCCGATACCACGATGTACCCCGTTTTCACCGCCCACAAGGGGCCGGTAGACCTCACATTACGCATACACCTGCATCTCCCTTCCACGCCGCAGCGTCTTTTATCTCCCGTATCATAGCGCAGCGGGGCGCAGGGCGGTACAGGCAGAAAAAACAGATGCCCGAAATCCGGGCATCTGTCTGTATACGTCTGATTTTCAGACATTTTTGCCGGTTTGTCTACCGTGCTTACGCCTGCCCGTTGCTGTGGGCCACGATCAGCTCCGGCACGCCGCGGCACAGCTGGATCATCCGCTGCAGGTCGGCAAAGGACTCCTCCTTCATGCCGCCGCTGACCCAGTCGATCCACACGCCGAACAGCTGGCACTTCATGAACTGCACCACCACCCGCCGGTCGTCCTCCGTAATGGCGGTGTTGGCAAACGCCGTGGCGATATAGGTCTTGACCACATATTCGCACAGCCGCATGGTGTCCTGCAAAAACATATCCCGGTTGGAGGAGTTGAAGATGTGCATGACAGTCCGGCGGTTCTCCCGCGCCGTGTGGAACGCCACGGAAAAGCACTCCTCCATGGAGGAGATGGTGGGATACTGGCGGATGAGCTGATCCGTCTGCTCCGTCACGATCTCACCCAGCAGAGAGGGGATGTCCTGAAAATGGTAGTAGAAGGAGTTTCGGTTGATGCCGCAGTCCTCCACGATATCGCGGACGCTGATCTTATTCAGCGGCTTCTGGCTCAGCAGCTTCATAAACGACGCCTTGATGGCCTGTTTCGTAAAGTTCGCCATGATACTCCTCCTGTTTTCTGTAGTACAAAGCCCGCCCTACGGCTGTTCGCCGAGGGCGGGCCGTATGTAGTCCCTTTTATTTGGCGCTCAGGTACTCGTCAATGGACTTGGCGCCCAGCTTGCCGGCGCCCATGGCCAGAATGACGGTGGCCGCGCCGGTCACGGCGTCGCCGCCGGCGTACACCGCCTGACGGGAGGTGAGGCCCTCCTCGTTGACGATGATGCCGCCCTTCCTGTTGACCTCCAAGCCCTTGGTGGTGGACTTGATGAGGGGGTTGGGGCTGGTGCCCAGCGACATGATGACGGCGTCCACGGGCAGATCGAACTCGCTGCCCTTCTTCTCCACGGGGCGGCGGCGGCCGGAGGCGTCCGGCTCACCCAGCTCCATCTCGATGCAGGTCATGGACTTCACGCAATCCTGCTCGTCGCCGTTGATCTGCACAGGGTTGTTCAGCGTCTTGAAGATGACGCCCTCCTCGATGGCGTGCTCCACCTCCTCGTGACGGGCGGGCAGCTCCTCCATGCCGCGGCGGTACACCACGTACACCTCGGCGCCCAGCCGCTTGGAGCAGCGGGCGGCGTCCATGGCCACGTTGCCGCCGCCGACGACGGCCACGGTCTTGCCCTTCAGATCCATGATGGGCGTGTCGCTGTCGGGCAGGTACGCCTTCATCAGGTTGATACGGGTCAGGAACTCGTTGGCGGAATAGACGCCCTTCAGGTTCTCGCCGGGGATGTTCATGAACATGGGCAGACCGGCGCCGGAGCCGATAAACACCGCCTCGAAGCCGTTCTCCTCCATGAGCTCGTCGATGGTGATGGTGCGGCCCACCACGGTGTTGGTCTCCACCTTCACGCCCATGGCCTTCAGGCCGTCCACTTCCTTCTGGACGATGCTCTTGGGCAGACGGAACTCGGGGATGCCGTAAACCAGCACGCCGCCGGCCAGGTGCAGAGCCTCGAACACAGTGACCTCATACCCCTTCTTGGCCAGGTCGCCGGCGCAGGTCAGACCCGCAGGGCCGGAACCCACCACCGCCACCTTGTGGCCGTTGGGCTGGGGCTTTTCGGGGGCCTCGGTGCTGTGGGCGTTGTGCCAGTCGGCCACAAAGCGCTCCAGACGGCCGATGCCCACGGGATCGCCCTTCTTGCCGCGGACACAGTGCATCTCGCACTGGCTCTCCTGCGGGCAGACGCGGCCGCAGACGGCGGGCAGGGAGCTGGTCTGATGGATCACCTGATAGGCGCCCTCATAGTCCTTCTCCACGATCTTCTGAATAAACTCGGGAATACGCACGTTGACGGGGCAGCCGTCCACGCAGGGATGGTTCTTGCAGTTCAGGCAGCGGGCGGCCTCGTCCAGCGCCTGCTCCTCGGTGTAGCCCAGCGCTACCTCCAGGAAGTTCTTGTTGCGGACCTGCGGGTCCTGAGAAGGCATCTCGTTCTTATCCAAACGCATATTGATCTTGGCAGCCATCTTACTTTACCTCCTGCTTGAACAGATTGCAGACTTCCTCGTGCTTATGCACCTCAAAGTCGTGGTACATCTGATTGCGCTTCACGGCCAGATCCCAGTCCACCTTGTGGCCGTCGAAGTCGGGGCCGTCCACGCAGGCGAACTTGGTCTCGCCGCCCACGGTCAGGCGGCAGCCGCCGCACATACCGGTGCCGTCGATCATGATGGGGCTCATGGACACGGTGGTGGGCACGCCGTAGGGCTCGGTGGTCTTGCAGACGAACTTCATCATGACCATGGGGCCGATGGCGAAGATCTCGTCATACTGGTTGCCGTCGTCCAGCAGCTGCTTCAGCGCCTCGGTGACCAGACCCTTCTGGCCGTAGGAGCCGTCGTCGGTGCAGACCTTCAGCACGGAGGAGACAGCCTTGAACTTGTCCTCCAGAATGACCACGTCCTTGCTCTTGAAGCCCACCACAGCGTGGACCTCAGCGCCGCAGTCGTGGAATTTCTTCAGCACGGGGTAGGCGATGGCACAGCCCACGCCGCCGCCGACGACGCAGACCTTTTTCTTCCCCTCCGTCTCGGTGGGGCGGCCCAAGGGGCCGACAAAATCATGCAGGCACTCGCCCTGCTGCTTGTGACTCAGCTTCTCGGTGGTGGCGCCAACGGTCTGGACGATGATGGTCACCGTACCCTTTTCCCGGTCGTAGTCATGGATCGTAATGGGGATACGCTCACCCTTTTCGTCCACACGCAGGATGATGAACTGGCCCGGCTCTGCCTTTTTGGCGACCATGGGCGCTTCGATCTCGTACAGGATCACGGTGGGCTTCAGCGCTTCTTTTCTAACGATGCGGTACATACATCACGGCTCCTTCTCATTATAGTCTGGCATCCGCCATTGGGTCATGGGCGCGGTACGCCCGTTCTCCGCTTTATTGTAGCACCAATGGGCAGACCCGTCAATCTTCACTTGCGTCAAGCAGCCGCTTAAATCGCCTGATGCAGCAGCACCCGGCGGCCCTGAATGTCCACCAGCTTCTCGTCCCGCATCTTCTTCAGCTCCCGCATCATGGCGCTGCGGTCTGTGGAGATATAGTCCGCCAGCGCGCTGAGGGAAAAGGGCAGGGAGAACTCTCCGCCCCGGCTCTTGGCGGCCAGCAGCGAGAAGTAGCACAGCAGCTTGTCCCGGATGCTCCGGCGGCTCAGCACCTCCACCCGCTCGTAGAGGGAGGTGGCCTTCTCCGCCACCAGCTGGAACATATTCTCCACCACCTGTGTGTGGTGGGCGCAGGCATTCTCGCACCGCTTCGTCACCTGATCCGCCGCCATGAGCCATACGCGGCACGGCTCCTCCGCCACCACGGTGATGCTGTCTCCGGCCACGTTCTCGAACATCAGCATCTCGCCGAAAACGCCGCCGCGCTCCAGCCGCTCCAGGATCGTCCGGCTGCCCTGATGGTCGATGCGCTCGATGACGGCGGCGCCCTGCGTCAGAACACCTACCATGTTGCGCCCCTCAGAAAAGTCGTAGATGACCTCGCCGGCGCGGAAGCTGTACTCCCGCATCGCAAAGCAGGTGCGCATGGCCTGCTGGGATTCCTCACTGACATCCCGGAACAACGGGGATACGCCGATCTCCATACCTTACGCCTCCCTGCACAGCCGGCAGTCACGCCGCTTGCCGATCACGTTGTACACCACGAAATTACAGGCAAAGCCCAGCACCAGCCCCGCCAGCACGTCGATGATGGCGTGCTGCTTGATGAACATGGTGGAGGCGATGACCGCCAGACCGTAAAGCCCGGTACCCCAGCGCCACGTCCACTTTTTCAGCCGCTTGGAATGCCAGATGGCGAACCATGCGTCGATGACGCCCACCACATGGACGCTGGGAAACACGTTGGTGTTGGTGTCCAGCGAGTAGGTGTAGGCCACCAGATCGCAGAAGATGTTGTCCCGGGGCATCACGGCGGGCCGCAGATCCTGTCCGTTGGGGATCAGCACACAGATCAGGGTGCTGATGAGGAACGTCGCCATAATGCTCCACATATACCGGCGGAAGCCTTCGCCGTCGCAGAGGATCAGGTGGAGACCCAGCACGAACAGCAGCGGGCTCCAGCTGGCGTAGATCGGGGCAAACCCCTCCAGAAACGGGATCTTGTAGTCGATGGGCAGCTGGGTGGCCCAGTAGTTATCGGTGATGAAATGCTCGATGGTAAAGAACAGCGCCAGATACACCGGCAGGAACAGCCCCCACCAGACATACGGACGGTCGTGGATGAATTCTTTGATACGCTGCATAGCTACCTCCGTTGATCTCTGAAAAGAATATCCTGCATTGTAGCAAATGCCTCCGCCGGGAGCAAGTACTTTGTTGTAATTGTCACAATAATTTTACAACTCAGTCATTTCACCGGAAGTGTGTGACAGGCTTGCTATCCGCGCGGCGGTATAGTATACTTATCGCAATATACTGGCAGTCTGTGCCGAAATAAGGAGGAACTCCCCCATGGAGATCAAAAAGCGTGAAGACATTCCGGAAAACCGCCAGGTGCGTCTGACGGTGGCCGTGGACCGCGGCACATGGCAGGAGGCGCTGATGCACTGCTACAATGGCATCAAGGCCCTGTGTCCCGTGGAGGGCGAGCCTACCCGCGAGAAGATCGAGGCCGTCTACGGCAGCGACTTCCTCTATCAGGAGGCCGTAAACGAGACCTACCCGCAGGCGCTGGTGGAGGCCATCGGCCGGGAGGATATCGCCATCGCCGGTACCCCCACCCTGACGGTGGAGGAGATCGGCCCCGACGGGTATGTCTTTACCGCCCTCATCGACCTGTACCCCGAGGTGAAGCTGGGGCAGTACAAGGGTCTCAGCGCCGTGTATCCTCAGGCCGAGCTGTCCGAGGAGGACACCCAGGCCGCGCTGGAGGAGTACGCCCGCGCCCACCTGAATGTGGCGCACCCCGACCGCGCCGCCATGGGCGACGAGGTGGTGCTGGACTTCGAGGGCTTTGTGGACGGCGTGGCCTTCGAGGGCGGCAAGGGGGAGAGCTATCCCCTGCTGCTGGGCAGCGGCTACTTTATCCCCGGCTTTGAGGAGCAGGTAGCAGGCGCCTGTGTGAACGAGGAGCGGGATGTACACGTCACCTTCCCCACCGCCTACACGCCGGAGCTGGCCGGCAAGGACGCCACCTTCCGCATCAAGGTACACGAGATCACCCGCCGCTCCATGCCCACGCTGGACGACGCGTTTGCCAAGGCGCAGGGCTTTGAGGAGCTGTCCCAGCTCCGCCGCGCCGTGATGGAGCAGGCGGTGGCAAAAAAGCAGACGGAGGCCGCCGAGCAGTTCGCCAACGACCTGATCGCGCAGGTGCTGGACGGCATGGAGGTGCAGCTGCCCGACGCCATGGTGGAAAACCAGCTGGATGGTCTGATCCAGGAGCTGCGAGGCCACCTGCAAAGCCAGAACGTGGAGCTGGAGCAGTATCTGGAGGCCAGCGGCGCGTCCATGGAGGAGCTGCGCGCCCACGCCCGGGAGCAGGCCGTCTCCGCCGCCCGCTTTGAGCTGGCCATGACCGAGATCGCCCGTCTGGAGGGCATCGACGTGACCGACGCGGAGGTGGAGCAGAAGTACAATGAGCTGTCTGCCCAGTATCAGCTCTCCGCCGATCTGCTGCGCCAGCAGCTGCCGCCCATGCGTCTGCGCCACGACCTGAAGCTGGCCCGCGCGCGGGCCGTCATCGTGGACACCGCCCGCCGCAAATAAGCTGACCTATACAGAAAAAGGGAGCCACAGGCTGCACAGCCTGCGGCTCCCTTTTTCGTATGGTTTTTACGACGCCCGGTTCACCGCGCCGAAGTACCAGCCGCCCAGTCCGTCGGACACGGCGCCCAGCACCTTATCCCGGATCACATAGGGTCTCGTCCGGCTGTACAGCGGGATGATGTTGCTGTTTTCCAGCAGCAGCTGCTCCGCGTCCTTCAGATAGGCGTCCCGCACCTCCGGCGAGGTGCTGCCCGCCGCGATCTGCATCAGGATGTCGTAGGCGTTGAGATACTGCATCCCGTAGTTCCGCATATCGCTGCTGCGCCACGGATCCAGATAGGCCGATGCGTCGTTGTAGGACGCGGTCATCTCCATCAGCGCCAGCACAAATTCGCCGCTGCTCAGCCGCGCCTTCATCTCATTGCGCTCCACGCCCTTTAGCTGCACCTTGACGCCCAGCTTGTTCTCCCACGTCTTCTGGAGCTGCTGGGCCACCTGTGCCAGCGCCGAATCGTTGTCGTACAGCAGCGACACTGTGTCCAGTGCGCCCAGTGTCGTGGTGTTGGTAAAGCCCGCCTGCCGCAGCAGCGCCAGCGCGCCCTGACACCGCTCCTCATACGTCGCCGGGTCGTTGTCGATCAGCGGGCCGTTGACCGTGCGGAAGTCCTCCCCCGCATCGGTGCGGACGCCGTAGGGTACCAAGCCCTCCGCCCCGTGGCAGTCCTGTCCCATGGTCTGTGCCGCCGTCTCCCGGTCGATGACCAGACTCAGCGCCCGCCGCAGCTCCGGATGTCCCATGCTGGTAGCCATCTGGTTCACCAGCAGGATGCCCACGGTGGGGTCGCCCTCCCGCGGGGCGTCCTCGCCGTCGGCGCCGATGACGATATCCGCCTTACCGGCGTTGGCCTCCGCCTCCTCGCGGCTTTGCAGCATCAGGTCGATGCGATCCTGGCCCAGACGCTTCGCGTCGTAGTAGGCCGGCCGTATCCGCAGCGTCAGGCGCGTCGCATCGCTCCATGCGCCGCTGCGCTCATAGGGCCCGTTGCCTGCAAACCACAGGCTGCTGCTGGCCCAATCATCGTGGGCTGTGACCGCCTTCTCCTGCACCGGCATGGTGGCTGTCGCCGTGCAGACGCTGTCGATAAAGTAGGAGCAGCAGCCGTCGAGCGTCACCACCAGGGTGTGGTCGTCCGGCGCCGTCACCGCCAGCGCCGACGTGTCGCCCAGTATCGCCTTCTCGTACCCCGCCACCATGGACAGGGCATCCGCGTTGGGGCTGTCCGTCTCCGGGTCCACCAGCCGCCGCCACGCATACACGAAGTCGTGGGCGGTCACGGCGCTGCCGTCCGTCCACTTGGCGTCCGTCCGCAGCTGGAACGTATAGGTCACGGAGCCGTCTGCCGCCGTCTCCTGCGTATAGCTGCGCGCCACGGCGTGTACCGCCGTGCCGTCCGGCCCGAGCTTCATCAGATTTTCAAATACATGCCGCACCACCGTGCGCTCCGCCGCCGTGGTCGCCATGGCCGGGTCGATGGTACGCACCGCGCCGGTCATGACCACAGACAGTCGTTTTTCATCGTTGGGATCCTCGCCGCAGGCCGCCAGCAGCAGTGTCATGCACAGAGCCAGCAGCAGCGCCGCCATTCGCTTCCAGATCTTCATAAGACCACTCCTCCGTGGGGTAGATTTTGTGCCATTATATCTGTTTTTGCGCAAAAAGTAAAGCCGCCCGCAGACGGCTTTACACTTTCTTCATTTTACCAGCAGCTGGGCGATCTGCACGGCGTTGGTGGCGGCGCCCTTACGCACCTGATCGCCGCAGCACCAGATATTCAGGCCGTTTTCGCTGGTCAGATCGTCCCGGATACGGCCCACGAACACCAGATCCTGGTCGCTGGTATCCAGCGGCATGGGATAGCGCTTGTTGGCCAGATCGTCCACCAGACGGCACCCCGGTGCCGCCGCGATCAGCTGCCGCGCCCGCTCCACGGAGATCTTCTCCCGCGTCCGCACCACGAGAGATACGCTGTGGCTGCGCACCACCGGTACCCGGACACAGGTGCAGCTCACCTTCAGCTCCGGCAGGTGCATGATCTTTCGTCCCTCATTTTGCAGCTTCATCTCCTCGGAGGTGTAGCCGTCAAACGCCTCGCCGCCGATCTGCGGGATGACGTTGTAGGCGATCTGGTACTGGAACACCTTGGGCTCGATCTGCTGTCCCAGCCCCAGCGCCTCCACCTCGTTCATCAGCTCGATGGGGCCGCCGGCGCCAGCGCCGGACACCGCCTGATAGCTGGAGGCAACGATGCTCTCGATGGGGCTGTCCTGATTCAGGGCGTTGATGGCCACCAGCGACACGATGGTGGTGCAGTTGGGGTTGGCGATGATGCCCTTGTGCTTTTTCACGTCCTCCGGGTTGATCTCCGGCACCACCAGCGGCACATCGGGATCCATGCGGAAGGCGCTGGAGTTGTCCACGAACACGGCGCCTGCGCGGACGATGGCCGGGGCGAACCGCTTGGCGACGTCGTTCTCCGCCGCGCCCAGCACGATGTCCATCCCCGCAAAGGCCTCGTCACAGGCCAGCTCCACGGTGATATCCCGTCCCTTCCACGGCAGCACCTCTCCCGCCGAGCGCGCCGACGCCAGCAGGTGCAGCTCCGACACGGGGAAGTCCCGCTCCGCCAGCACCTTCATCATCTCGCGGCCCACCGCGCCGGTGGCGCCCAGAATCGCTACTTTATACTGTTTCATGGATATGTCCTCCTTATTTCACAAAGCTGTCGTACAGGACGCGGATGGCTCTCTCAAAGTCCGGCCCGTCCACGCCCACGATGATATTCAGTTCCTCCGGCCCTTGGGTGATCATGCGGATGTTGATGCCGTTCTCGCCCAGCTTGCCGAAGATCTTGCCGGAGGAGCCGGGCTGGAATGCCATCTTCCGGCCTACCGCCGCTACGATGGCCATGCCGTCGATGATATGCAGGCTGTCGGGCCGTATCTCCTTTTCCACGTCGCCCACGGCCTGATAGAGATACGGCGCGGCCTTGCCCGTCTCCACCACCAGCGACACACTGTCGATGCCGGAGGGCAGATACTCCACGTTAATGTTGTACCGCTCCAACACCTCCAGCACGCGGCGGACCGTCCCCGGCTCGGAGGACATCCCGTTTTTCGTCAGGGTGATGACGGTGAAGCCCTTCTTCCCGGCGATGCCGGTGATCATACTGCCGGAGGCGCGCTCCGTCTCCGACTCGTCAAAGCTCTCCCGGATCATGGTGCCGGGGTGCTCCGGCTGGTTGGTGTTGCGGATATTCAGCGGGATGTTCTTCTCCCGCACCGGTGACACCGTACCCTCGTGGAGCACCTGCGCCCCGATGTAGCTCAGCTCCCGCAGCTCCGCGTAGGTGATACGCTCGATGGGCTTGGGGTCCTTTACGATCTTGGGGTCGGCCATCAGGAAGCCGGACACATCCGTCCAGTTCTCGTACACATCGGCGTCCAGCGCTGCCGCCGCCAGCGCACCGGTGATGTCGCTGCCGCCCCGGGTAAACGTATGGATGCTGCCGTCGGGCATGGCCCCGTAGAAACCGGGGATCACCACCCGCCGCCCCGACGCGGCGCGGCGCAGGTTCTCGTAGCTGGTCTCCTGATCCACCGTGCCGTCCAGCCTGAACTTCAGCCACAGGGAGCTGTCCAGAAAGTCGTAGCCCAGATAGTCCGCCATCAGCTCCGCCGCGAAATACTCGCCCCGGGACACCAGCTCGTCGGCGCTGATGCCCTCGTCCATCTTTCGCCGCAGGGCGTCGAACTCCGCCTCGACGGGTGTTGTCAGTCCCAGCGCATCCCGGATACCCACATAGCGGGCGCGGATCATCTCATAAATGGTGTCGCAGCTGACGCCGTACTGCAAATGCGCGTGGCAAAGATACAGCAGGTCGGTGATCTTGTGGTCGTCTTTATTCCGCTTACCGGCGGCGCTGACCACCACCACGCGGCGGCTGTCGTCCGCCCACACGATATCCCGCACCTTGGCGAACTGTTTTTCGTCCGCCATGGACGAGCCGCCGAATTTCAATACTTTCAACATATTTTTGCCTCTTTATCCTCGTTTTTTGCAGCAGCACTTTTATCGCGGCGACAAAAAAATCTCATTTGTCCGCAGTATAAAAACACTTGCTTTTTTGTTGGCGACAGTGTATCATAGCGTCATTAGAAATGCAAGAGTAATTTTGGGAGGACTTTCCTATGCTGTACCATAGCACACGCGACCTCCGCCTCACCGCCCCCTCTACCCGGGCGGTGCTGGAGGGCATCGCCCCCGACGGCGGCCTGTACATCTGCGACCCGGCCAAGCTGGACTTCGACTGGCAGGGGGCGCTGCGGCTGGATACCCTGTCCATGGCCGCAAAAATTCTCTCGGCGCTGCTGCCGGACTTCCCCCACATGGAGGACATCGTCCGCCGCAGCTACGACGGCAAGTTCCCCACCGCCGACCTGACGCCGCTGGTGCCGGTGGGCGACAAATATGTGCTGGAGCTGTACCACGGCCCCACCTCCGCCTTCAAGGATGTGGCTCTGTCGGTGCTGCCCAGACTCATCGGCGCGGCGGCCAAGGCCGAGGGCATGGCGGGCGATGTGGTCATTCTCACCGCTACCTCCGGCGACACCGGCAAGGCCGCACTGGAGGGCTTCCACGATGTAAAGGGTACCCGCATCATCGTGTTCTACCCCTACGGCGGCGTGTCCGCCGTCCAGCAGGCGCAGATGGCCACCCAGACCGGCGACAATGTAAAGGTCTGTGCCGTCCGGGGCAACTTCGACGATGCCCAGACCGGTGTCAAGCAGGTGTTCGCCGCCTGCAAAGGCCGCGACCTCCACGGCGCCATGCTGTCCTCCGCCAACTCCATCAACATCGGGCGTCTTGCCCCACAGGTGGTGTACTACTTCCGCGCCTACGGCGATCTGGTGAAGGCGGGACGCATTGCGCTGGGCGACAAGGTGAATTTCGTGGTCCCCACCGGCAACTTCGGCGACATTCTGGCGGGCTACTTCGCCAAGGAGCTGGGACTGCCCGTGGGCCGTCTGGTCTGCGCCAGCAACGCCAATGACGTGCTGACGGAGTTCATCGCCACCGGCCGCTATGACCGCCGCCGCCCGTTCTACAAGACCACCTCTCCCTCTATGGACATTCTGGTGTCCAGCAATCTGGAGCGGCTGCTGTTCCTGCTGTCCCGCGACCCGAAGTATGTGGCCGGACTGATGGGGCAGCTCAATACGGACGGCGCGTATCAGCTGTCCGACGATCTGCTGGCCAAGCTGCAGCAGGACTTCTCCTGCGGCTGCTGCAACGATCAGGGCGCCGCCGACGTCATCGGGCGTCTGTGGCGGGAGCAGCACTATCTCTGCGATCCCCACACCGCCGTGGCGTGGTCGGTGGCGGAGCAGCTGGCGGACACGCTGCGCGATACCGGCGCGCCCACGGTGGTGCTGTCCACCGCCTCGCCCTACAAGTTCCCCGCCGCGGTGCTGGCCGCGCTGGGGGAGGATGACGGCGAGACCGACGAGTTCGCCATGATGAGCCGCCTGTCCCGGCTGTCCGGCGTCCCCATCCCCGGCAACCTGTCCGGGCTGGAGGGCCGCCCCGTGCTGCACAAGGATGTGATCGACAAGGACGCTATGCTGGACTATGTGCTGGCGGAAGTGCTGAAAAAGTGAGAAAGGAGCCGCTTTGATGAATATTGTTTGTTTGGATATGGAGGGCGTTCTCGTCCCCGAGATCTGGATCGCCTTTGCCGAGGAGAGCGGCATTCCCGAGCTGCGCCGCACCACCCGGGATGAGCCGGACTATGACAAGCTCATGCGCTGGCGCATCGAGGTGCTGCGGGAAAAGGGCATGAAATTGCAGCAGATCCAGGACGTCATCGCCAAGATCGACCCCCTCCCCGGCGCAAAGGCGTTTCTGGACGAGCTGCGCCGCGTAACGCAGGTGGTGATCCTCAGCGACACCTTTGACCAGTTCGCCATGCCCCTGATGGAGAAGCTGGGCTACCCCACCCTGCTGTGCAACACGCTGGAGGTAGACGGAGACGGGTACATCGCCCGCCACCGGATGCGCTGCGCCCACTCCAAGCTCACCACCGTCAAGGCGCTGCAATCCATCGGCTACGACACCATCGCCAGCGGCGACAGCTACAACGATCTGGAGATGATCCTCCACAGCAAGGCGGGCTTCCTGTTCCGCACCACGGACAAGATCAAGGCGGACTACCCCCAGCTCCCCGCCTTCGACAGCTATGACGACCTGCTGGGCGCTATCAAGGCCGCCCTGTAACGCCTCCTGCAACAAAAGACAAGTCCTCCGCGCAGAGCGCGGAGGACTTGTTTTTCGTGTAATAGGTCACTTTTTCTCCGTAGGGGTCACATGGCCGTTTTCATCCACGGTGGCCGGCGTGATCTGGCTGCGGGTGTTGCGGGCGATGTCGTCCAGCCGCATACGGCTGGGGAAATCGCTGAGCAGCGTGTACGCCACGCCGTGCTTTTTGGCGCGGCCCGTCCGGCCGATACGGTGGACGTAGTACTCGTTCTCCTCCGGCACCTCGTAGTTGAACACGGCGTCCACATCGTCCACATCGATGCCGCGGCTGGCCACATCCGTTGCCACGAACACCCGGAGCTTTCCGTCGCGGAACCGCTGCATGACCTCCTCCCGCTTGCGCTGGGGGATGTCGCCGTGGATGCACTGGGCGTCCACGCCCCGCATCTGCAAAAACTTGGTGAGCCGCTCGGTGCTGCCCTTGGTGTTGCAAAAGCAGATGACCCGCTCGTAATTCTCGCAGTTCAGGATACGCACGATGGCGTCTACCTTGCCGTCGGACGGCACCTCCAGCCGGTACTGGAGGATATCGGGCTTATTCTCCTTGGTGGCCTGCACCGTGATCTCCTCCGGGTCGCGCTGGTAGACCCAGGAGATGTCCATGACCTCCCGGGAGATGGTGGCGGAAAACATCCCCAGATTCTTGCGGTTGGGGATCTTGTCCAGAATGCGGGTGACATCATGGATAAAGCCCATGTCCAGCATCCGGTCAGCCTCGTCCAGCACCACGGTGCTGACGTCCTTGAGCACCACGGTGCGGCGCTTCATGTGGTCGCTGAGCCGTCCCGGTGTGGCCACCACGATCTGAGGGCGGCGCTTCAGCGCGTCGATCTGCTTGCCGATGGGCTGGCCGCCGTACAGGCACACCAGCCGCACGCCCTCGTGGCACACGGCGATGTCCCGCATCTCGTCGGTGATCTGCATGGCAAGCTCCCGGGTAGGGGCAAGGATGACGGCCTGTACCGCCTCGCTCTCCGGGTCGATGCGCTCGATGATGGGGATGCCGAAGGCCATGGTCTTACCGGTGCCGGTAGGGGCCTTGGCGATGACGTCCTTCCCCGCCAGCATGGGCGGGATACAGCCGGCCTGCACCGGCGTACTGATGGTATAATGCTTGTTGCGAACGGCGCGCATGGTGGCCTCCGACAGGCCAAAGCTCTCAAACGGTGCGCCCTGTGTCACTTCCATATCCGTGTCCTCGTTTTTCATATGATTCCGATGATAGTATACCATATATGTCAAGAGAGGGACTGCCCGTGCAGTCCCTCTCTCCGCTTATTTCTTATATGGCACGTGCCAGATGGTATCGGCATACTGGGCGATGGCCCGGTCTGCCGCGAAGATGCCGCTGCGGGCGATATTCCGCAGGCTCATGCGGTTCCATGCCGTCCGGTCACCGTAGGTGCGGCACATCCGCTCCTCGGCATCGCAGTAGGCGGCGAAGTCCGCCAGCACCATATACTGGTCGGCGGGGCCGTCCCCGCCCATCACCAGCCTCTGCCAGATATCCTCGTAGGTCACGCCGTCGCCAAAGCCGGTCTTGAGCTGATCCACCACCCGGCGCAGCACGGGGTCGCGCTGGTACAGCAGCTGGGGATCGTAGGTGTGGCGCAGACGGGCCACCTCGTCGGCCTTCAGGCCGAACAGGAACATATTCTCGTCGCCCAGCACCTCGTGCATCTCCACGTTGGCGCCGTCCAGCGTACCCACAGTCAGGGCGCCGTTCATCATGAACTTCATGTTGCCGGTGCCGCTGGCCTCCTTGCCGGCGGTGGAGATCTGCTGGCTCACCTCGCTGGCGGGCATCAGCTTCTCCGCCAGAGAGACGCGGTAGTTCTCCAGAAATACCACCTGCAGCTTGTCCTTGCAGATGGGATCCCGGTCGATCTGGGCGGCCAGCGAGTTGATGAGGTGGATGATGCGCTTGGCCACGGCATAGCCGGGGGCAGCCTTGGCGCCGAACAGGAACGTCTGGGGACGCATCTCCATGTTGGGGTCATCCTGTAACCGCTGATACAGGTAGATGATGTGCAGCACGTTGAGGAGCTGGCGCTTGTACTCGTGGAGCCGCTTCACCTGCACATCGAAGATGGCATCGGTGTTCAGCACCACGCCCTGCTGCTTCTTGGCGTAGGCGGCGAAGGCCAGCTTGTTCTGGTGCTTGATCTCCTCCAGCCGCTTCAGCACGGAGGCGTCGTCGGCGTAGGCCTCCAGCTTCTTCAGCTCCTGCGGGTGGGTGAGGTAGCCGTCGCCGGCCAGATCGCAGATCAGGCCGTCCAGACCGCGGTTGATCTGGGATGCCCAGCGGCGGTGGTCGATGCCGTTGGTGACGTTCTTGAACTTCTCCGGCATCATCTGGCAGGCTTCCTTGAACACGTCCTTACGCAGGATCTCGGAGTGCAGCGCCGACACGCCGTTAACGGCCATAGCCCCCGCCAGACACAGGTTGGCCATACGGACATGACCGTCCCAGATGATGGCCAGCTTGGCGGTCTTGGCTGGGTCGTGGAAATAGTCCTCCACCTTCTTCTGCCAGCGGTGGGCGATCTCCTGCAAGATCTGCCAGATGCGGGGCAGCAGCGTCTCAAACAGCTGCTGCGGCCAGACCTCCAGCGCCTCGGCCAGCACCGTATGGTTGGTGTAGGCCACGCAGTGGGTGACGATGTTCCACGCCTCGTCCCAGTCGAGACCCGCGTCGTCCACCAGAATACGCATCAGCTCCGGGATCACCAGCGTGGGGTGGGTGTCGTTGATCTGGATGACGTTCTTCTCGTGGAAGTTCTTCAGGGTGCCGTAGACCTCGATGTGCTTGCGGGTGATGGACTGCATGGTGGCGGAAACGAAGAAGTACTGCTGCTTCAGGCGCAGGGACTTGCCCTCGTAGTGGTTATCCTCAGGGTACAGCACCTGGCTGATGGCGTCCGCCATGGCACGCTCCTCCGACGCCTGCAAATACTGACCCTGACTGAACAGCTTCATGTCGATGGGCTTGGGGCTGCGGGCCTGCCACAGCCGCAGGGTATTGACGTGGTCGGTGTCGTAGCCGGCGATCTCCATGTCGCAGGGTACAGCCAGCACGCGGGTGTAGTCCTCATGCACCACCATCAGGTGGCCGTTGTCCCAGCGGGAGCGTACCTTGCCGCCGAAGTGGACCTCCTCCGCCTCCTGCAGCTTGGGCAGCAGCCATGCGTCGCCCAGCTGCATCCAGTCGTCCGGCAGCTCCACCTGCTGACCCTCCACGATCTTCTGCTTGAAGATACCCAGCTCATAGCAGATGGAATAGCCGGCGGCGGGGATGTCCAGCGTGGTCATGCTGTCCAGATAGCAGGCGGCCAGACGGCCCAGACCGCCGTTGCCCAAGCCGGCGTCCGGCTCGATCTCAAAGATATCGGCGGCCTTGAAGCCCAGCTCGTCAATGGCGTCGGTCAGCGGATCCAGCAGCTCCAGATTGTAGGCGTTCTTCATGAGACTGCGGCCCATCAGGAACTCCATGGACAGGTAATGCACCTTCCGCCGTCCCTCATGGAAGGTCTCCTCCCGCGTCTGCACGCCGCGCTCGGCCATGATATCCCGCAGCACCATGGCGCAGGCCTTCATCATCTCGCCGTCGGTGGCCTGTTTCTCGGTACAGCCGTAATTCAGCCGCAGCTTCTGGATGATCGCTTCCTTCAATGTCTCCTTGGTATAAATCATATACAAAAATCCTCCGTATGAAAAGCCGGGTATCAGCCCAGCAGATTTCCATAGATGCGGCGGTATTCGCCGGCGCTCCGCGCCCAGCTGAAGTCCGCCGTCATGCCCCGGTGCCGCACGGTATCAAAGCCCTTGCGGTCGCCGCGGTACAGGCCGGTGGCCTGCCCGATCACATCCAGCATGGCCCCGGCGTCGTAGCTCTCGAACAGATAGCCCGTGCCGTCCTCCTGCCCCACCTGACAGGACTTCACCGTGTCCGCCAGTCCGCCGGTGCGCCGGACGATGGGTACCGCGCCGTAGCGCATGGCGATCATCTGGCTCAGGCCGCAGGGCTCGCTGCGGGAGGGCATCAAAAGCAGGTCGCACCCGGCGTAGACCCGGCGCGCCAGATCCTCGGCGTAGGTGATCTGCGCCGACAGGCGGCCGCCGTACTCCCACGCCTTGCCGCGGAAGAAGTCCTCGAACCGGCTGTCGCCCTTGCCCAGCACCACCAGCTGGCAGCCGGTGGCCATGATGCCGTCCAGCCCCTGCTCCACGATGTCCAGGCCCTTGTGACCCACCAGACGGCTGACGATGCCGATAAGGGGCGTATCCGGCTCCTGTGCAAGCCCCATCGCCGCTTGCAGCGACGCCTTGCACGCGGCCTTGCCCGCCATGTGGTCGGCATCGTAGTTCGCCGGCAGCGCCGGATCGCGGGCGGGGTCGTAGCCCACCACGTCCAGACCGTTGACCACGCCGGAAAACTTCCAGTCGATCATGCGCACCACGCTCTCCATGCCCTCGGCATAGGCCGCGTCGTGGAGCTGGGCGGCATAGGTGGGACTGACGGTGGTGACGGCGTCGGACACCAGCATGGCGCCCTTCATCAGGTTCACATCACCGTCCATTTGCAGTGTGCCGTCATTATACCACCCTCTGTCAAGTCCGAACAGCTGATCCACGGTGTCCTCACCGTAGCGCCCCTGATACTCGATGTTGTGGATGGTGAATACCGTGCGGATGCGGCGCACCTCCTCCCAGCGGGTACACACATCCTTGAGGTAGATGGGCACCAGCGCCGTCTGCCAGTCGTTGCAGTGGAGGATGTCGGGCATCCAGTCCAGACTGGGCAGCAGGTCGATGACCGCCTTGCAGAAAAAGGCGAAGCGTTCGCCGTCGTCAAACTCGCCGTACAGCGCGCCGCGGCAGAAGTAATGCTCGTTGTCCACGAAGTACCACGTCACGCCGTCTCTCTCCAGCGAGAACAGGCCGCAGTACTGGTGACGCCAGCCCAGATCCACATAGATATAGCGGCGGAACGTCATCTGCTGGCGCCACTGCCGGCCGATCTGCCCGTACAGGGGCAGGATCACCGCCACGTCGTCGCCGTTCCGCGCCAGCGCGGGGGGCAGGCTGCCCGCCACATCGGCCAGTCCGCCGGTCTTGCAGAAGGGAAATGCCTCACTGGACACATATAGGATCTTCATACCGCAGCTCCTTTCTCCGTCAGCACTCAGATCGTGCTGTTCTTGGCGATCACGATGGGGTAGTTCTCATGTCCTGTCAGCGTCACATTCTCGCCGACCGTCACCTGCTTATCGGTGATAACGTTTTGCAGCGCGGCGCCGCTTTTCACCACCGTATCCTTGAACAGGATGCAGTTTTCCACGCTGGCGCCCTTTTCAATACGTACATTCCGGAACAGGATGCAGTTTTTCACGCTGCCCTGAATGTCGCAGCCGTCTGCGATCAGGGAGTTGACGCAGGGGCCGCTGGGGTCGATATAGCTGGAGGGGGAGTCGTTCTCCTTGCCGTACACCGGCCGCTCCTTGCAGAACAGCGCCTGCCGCAGAGCGGGATCCAGCAGCTCCATGCTGCGCTGGTAGTAGCTCTGGATGCTGTTGATCCGGGCGGCGTAGCCGTCGTAGATGTAGGCGTGGAAATGGTACTTCTTCCCCATGTCCTGCAAAATGTAGTGGCGGAAGCTGAACTGGTTGCGGCTGGCGCACTCCGTCACCATTTGCAGCAGCAGCTTCTTGCTGAGGATGAACATATTCAGGCAGCGGTAGCCCGCCGGAGCAAACACATCGTAGGCGGTATCCGTGATGCGGCCCGTCTCATCCAGTGTAAAGTAGGTGTCCGACACATCGCCGGGGATGGAGGTGCATACCGCCGTCATGTCCGCGCCGGTCTCGATATGGCGGCGCAGCACGTCCTCCAGCGGCAGGTTGATGACAAGGTCGCTGTCCGACAGCAGCACATAGTCCTGCCGGATGCCCTTGAGGTAGTTGATCACGCCCGCCAGTGCCTCCACCTTGCCCCGGTACTGGCCGCCTGCACCGCGGCTCTCGTTATACGCGAAGGCGGGCAGCAGCGTCAATCCGCCGTGGTTGCGGCTGAGATCCCAGCTTTTGCCGGAGCCCAGATGATCCAGCATGGACTGGCACTTGCCGTGCATGATGACGCCCACGTCCGTCATACCGGCGTTGACCATGGCGGAGAGCACAAAGTCGATGACCCGGTAATCCCCGGCAAAGGGGATGGAGCCATGGATGCGGTTGGCGATCAGCTCCCGCAGATCCGTCTGCTTCTCGTAGGAGAAGATGATCCCGTGCATTCCCTTCATGGCCGTACCTCCTTACCGTTGGCGCCCAGCATCATTTTCGGCTCCACCACGCCGCCGTCGGGGACGGTGGTGCGGGGGCCAAGCACCGCGATGCCCCACTGATCGAAGTCCACGCTGCCCGGGTCGCCGCCGACCACGGCGTTCTTCCCCACATGGCAGCCCTCGCCCACGATGGCGTAGGACACCTTGGCCCCGGCCTCGATGGTGGCGTTGGGCATCACCACGGAGTAGGACACCTGCGCGCCCTCCCCCACAGAGGAGCCGTAGCTCAGGACGGTGTTCTTCACCTCGCCCAGAATGGTGCAGCCCTTGGCCACGGCGCTGTTGCCGATGTCGCCGTTTGGCCCCACGAATGTGGGCGGGCAGGTGGGCGTCCGGCTGTAAATGGGCCAGCTCTTGTCCAGCAGGTTCAGCCCCGAGCCGGGGGACAGCATATCCATGTTGGCGTCCCACAGGGAATCCAGCGTGCCTACGTCCTTCCAGTAGCCCTCGAAGCGGTAGGCCGCCATGACCTCTCCCGCCGACAGCATGGCGGGGATGATGTTCTTGCCGAAGTCGTTCTCGCTCTGAGGGTCGGCCTCGTCGGCGATGAGATACGCCTTCAGCTTGCTCCATGTGAAGATATAGATACCCATGGACGCCAGATTGCTCTTGGGCTCCTTGGGCTTCTCGGCAAACTCCGTGATATGGTCGTCGCCGTCCACGGACATGATGCCGAAGCGGCTGGCCTCCTCCCAGGGTACCTCCATGACGGAGATGGTGCAGGCGGCGCCGGCCTCCTTGTGGCGGCGGAGCATATCGGAGTAGTCCATCTTATAGATATGGTCGCCGGACAGCACCAGCACATACTCCGGGTCGTACAGATCCACGAAGCCCATGTTCTGGTAGATGGCATTGGCGGTACCCTTGTACCACACGGCGCCGGTGGCGGACTGGTAGGGCGGCAGGATGTGGACGCCGCCGTACATACGGTCCAGCTCCCACGGCTGGCCGCTGCCGATATAGCCGTTCAGCTCCAGCGGGCGGTACTGGGTGAGCACGCCCACCGTGTCGATGCCGGAGTTGGTGCAGTTGGACAGGGGAAAATCGATGATGCGGGATTTGCCGCCGAAGGGAACGGCGGGCTTGGCCATATTGCCGGTCAGGACATAGAGTCTGCTCCCCTGTCCGCCGGCCAGCAGCATGGCGACACATTCTTTCTTCATGCTTGCGTACCTCCTGCTTCCTCTTTTTTCCGTTTCAGCTTCCCGCGGCCCCGCAGGATCACCGCGCCCAGCGGCGGGATGGTCAGTGCGATGGACTGCTGCCGCCCATGGGACGGCACAGGCTCCACGGGGATGGGGCCTGCGGCGCAGACACCGCTGCCGCCCCACTGCGTATCGTCCGTGTTGAATATCTCCTCATAGCTGGCGTGATCCGGCACGCCGAAGCGGTAGTTCTCCCACGGCACCGGTGCGAAGTTCACCGCGCAGATCAGCTCATGTCCCTTCCGGTCCCGGCGCAGGAACACCAGCACGTTGTTGTGGTTGTCGTCGGCCACCAGCCACTCGAAGCCGTCCCAGTCCCGGTCGTTCTCCCACAGACTGCGGTTGCGGCGGTACAGCCGGTTCAGCTGGCGGATACACTCGTGGGTGGCGCGGCAGGCGGGGTCGTCCAGCAGGTACCAGTCCAGCTGGCCCTCAAACGCCCACTCGTGCCACTGGCCCAGCTCCGCGCCCATGAACAGCAGCTTCTTGCCGGGGTGACACAGCATATAGGCGTAGAACCCCCTGACGCCCGCCAGCTGCCGCCAGTCGTCGCCGGGCATCTTGCCCCGCAGACTGCCCTTCATATGCACCACCTCGTCGTGGGACAGGGGCAGCACATAGTTCTCTGAGAAGGCGTAGACCATGGAGAATGTCACGTCCCTGTGGTGGAACTGGCGGAAATAGGGGTCCATCTTCAGATAGTGGCACAGGTCGTTCATCCACCCCATGTTCCACTTCAGGTTGAAGCCCAATCCCCCCTGCTCCGGCGGGTAGGTCACCAGCGGCCACGCCGTGGACTCCTCCGCCACCATCAGGGCAGCGCCGTCGATGGCAAACGCCGTGCGGTTCAGCGCCCGCAAAAACTCGATAGCCTCCAGATTCTCCCGGCCGCCGTTCCGGTTGGGCCGCCATGCGCCGCCCTGCCGGTCGTAGTCCAGATACAGCATGGACGCCACCGCATCCACCCGCAGACCGTCGATATGGTACTCCCGCAGCCAGTAGGCCGCGGAGGACAGCAGGAAGCTGCGCACCTCCGGCTTGCCGAAGTCGAACACCCGGGTACCCCAGCCGGCGTGCTCCCACTTCAGCGGGTCGCCGTACTCGTACAGGCAGGTGCCGTCAAACTCGATGAGGCCGTGGCTGTCCTTGCAGAAGTGGGCGGGCACCCAGTCCAGGATCACGCCCACCCCCGCCTGATGCAGGGCGTCCACCAGCGCCATGAAATCATGGGGCGTACCGTAGCGGCTGGTGGGGGCGAAGTAGCCGGTACACTGATAGCCCCAGCTGTCGTCCAGCGGGTACTCCGTCACCGGCAGCAGCTCCACAAAGTTGTAGTCCATGCTCTTGACATAGGCGGGCAGCTCCTTGGCCAGCTCCCGGTAGCTGAGGCTGTTGCCGTCCTCGTGGCGGCGCCACGAGCCCAGATGCACCTCGTAGATCAGCAGCGGCCCGTCCACCGGCGGCTGGGCGGCGCACTTCTCCCGCCACGCCCCGTCATGCCAGCCGTAGCCGGACAGGTCATAGACCTTGCTGTCGGAGCCGGGGCGGGTCTGTGCGTGGAAGGCGAAGGGATCCGCCTTCCATACCGTGCGGCCGTCCGCACCGGTGACGATGTACTTATAGCTGTCGTATACGGCGGCGGTGTCCACCGTCAGCGACCACACGCCGTCCTCGTCGCGGTGCATATCCGCGCCCTGCCAGTCGTTGAAGTCACCGGCCAGCGCCACACACCGGGCGTGGGGCGCCCAGACGCGGAACGTATAGCCTTGCGCGGTGGGATGCGCACCCAGATATGTATACGCGCTGTCCCAGCTTCCGCCGCGGTACAGCTCCATCTCCTTGGTCATGCTCTCTCTCCTTTGCAGCACCATACCACATCCGCTGCGCCGATGGCGGCGAAACAGGGCGGCAGGCATCTGTACTTATGTCTGTATTGTATCCTCTTTGTGTTTCTCCGTCAATAAACACCGCCCGCCTTTTGGCAAAATCCGTTACCGGTAATGGATCTTGTCAAAAAGCGTGAAAGGGAGCGCGGCCCGCAGGCCGCGTCTCCCTCGTATCCTATTCCTCCTCCGGCTGGCGCTGCGCGGCGGTACCGCCCAGCCCGAAGTCGTCTGCCGCGCTGGACGTATCCCGGCGCAGCATGGTCTCCATCACCCGGATATCGCTGTCGATGTCCATGGCATCGGTGCGGTACAGCTCATCCAGCTGATGCTCAAAGCCCGCCACGATGCTGTCCATGGTGGCCTCGATGCGGCTCTTGGCCTGCGACAGGTTCTCGCCGCTGACCCCCGCCTCCTCAAAGGCCGCGTAGTTCTCCAGCAGCTTCAGGGTGGTGGGCAGGTAGTAGTTCAGGAACGTGCCGGCGGCGTTCTTCTTGGCCGGCGCGTCCTCGATGGCCTTGAAGATGCGGCCCGACACCTGCTCGATCCGGTCGATCTTGGCGCTCAGCGCCTCGTCGGCGATGCGGTCGTTCAGCTCCCGGATCTGCCGCAGCGTACCGGCGTAACCCTCGGACGCCTGAGGCGGCACCGCCGGCTCCTGCGTCTGCTGGAGCTGCCGGGTCTTGTCGAAATACGCGGTGGCGGCCGCCTGCGACCGGAACAGCATACCGCTGCCCATATCCACATAGGCCTTGTCGCCCCACAGTCCCTTCTCCAGCATGAGATCCACGTCCTTCTCCACGCGGCGGCGGGACACATCGGTGGCGCGGGCCAGATAGTCCAGCGGCACAGCAGGCTTCTTCCCCGCCGTGCGGAGATAGGTGGCAAACCGGCGCTGGCGGCGCTTCATGGCGCCGCTGCCCAGCAGCAGCGACACGCCGCCGGTCAGCAGCCCCAGCGGGTAGAACATCTGGCGCAGGAAGTACACCCACTCATCATAGTGGATGGCGAAGGAAAGATTATCCGCCACGGCGGCCAGCAGGGAGATGCAGCCCACGACGCCCAGAATGGCGCCGATGATCTTCATGGTCTTGGCGCCCTTGTCGGTGTAATCCGGGGTGCGGGTCACCTGCTCCACGGCGCTGCGGGCCTTTTCTGCCTGGGGCGAGGCCGCCGTCACCCGCTGGGAGGTGCGCTGCCCGCTCTGGCCCGTTGTCCGGCGGGCATTCTTCCTTTTGTTGCCACCCTCGCTAAGCTTGATGAGCAGCAGGATCAGGCCGATCGGCCACGCCACGGTAAACATGACGGCGATGAAGATCCACGAGCCGATGTCGCTGTCTTTTTTCGGCGGCTGCGGCGGCTGACCGCCGTTTTCCTTGTCGTATTCGTATGCCATCAGGACTTGAACCCCTTTCCCTGCAGCTTCCGCTTGTTGCCCTTCTCGTCCACGATATAGGTATTGTCCAGCTCCCGCCGGAGGTTGCCCATGACCGCGTCCAGATACTCCTGCCGCAGCACCTCCCGTTCCTTCTGCTCCTCCTCGGTGAGGCCCTCGGCCTTGGCCTTATGGGCCAGCTCATTGATGCGGTCGATCTTCTTCTGATCCATACAAATTCTCCCTTATACAAAGCGCCGGATGACCACGGGGAGCCGCCCCTTTTTTGTCGGGCTGCCCACGCTGTCCAGCACGCATTTTCCCAAACCCCGGCAGGTGATGGTATCCCCCGCCGCCACCGGCTTATCCGGCTTCTGGCACACCGTCCAGTTTACCTGCACCGCGCCCTTTTCCACGGCCTCCGCCGCCCGTCCCCGGCTGAGAGAAAAGCCAGCCGCCAGCACGTTGTCCAGCCGCAGGGAGGACACGGTGTCCCGGAGCTCTCGGCACGCCTGCGCCGGGATCTCCAGTTCCTCCGGCGGCAGGGGCGCGGTCTTCAGCTTCACCCGGCCCGCCGACTCCCACTCCGACAGCAGGAATTCCGCCGTTTTCGGCAGTGTCAGCACCTGACACCGGCTGTCTGTCACCAGTATATCGCCGATGGTGCCCCGGGTCAATCCCAGACCCATGAGGCTGCCCAAAAAATCCCGGTGGGTCAGGTGCTCACCGCCGTACCATGTGGCAGCCACCGCCGCCACAGCGTCCGCGTCCGGTGTCTCCGCCCAATCCGGCAGGAAGAACAGCCGCTGTCGCTCCGCGCCGTCGTAGCCGCCGAAAAACACATAGCCGTCGTGTACGCCCAGCGCGCCCAACAGCCGCTGTGCCGCCGCCTGCTCCTGCGGCGAGAGGAAATCCGTGGCTGTCGGTATGCTGCGCAGGCGGCACTGCTCCCATTTATCCCACACGCGGCCCAGCAGCAGGCGCTCGTCCTCGTCCCGGGCGGCCCGATCCAGCAGCTCACGTCTGTCCATAGCTGCCTCCCAGATCCTGCGTGCGGTACAGCTTGGCGTAGGCGCCGTTCAGCGCCAGTAGCTGCCGGTGGCTGCCCTCCTCGGCGATACGGCCGTTCTGGATGACCAGAATACGATCCGCCGCCCGGATGGTGGACAGCCGGTGGGCGATGATGAGGGTGGTGCGCCCCCGGGACAGCTCATCAAACGCCCCCTGTATCTTCGCCTCCGTCACGCTGTCCAGTGCAGAGGTGGCCTCGTCCAGAATGAGGATGGGCGGGTCCTTCAGGAAGATGCGGGCAATGGATACCCGCTGCTTCTGACCGCCGGACAGCAGCGTACCACGCTCGCCTACATAGGTGTCAAAGCCGTCGGGCATAGCCATGATGTCGTCGTAGATCTCCGCCCGCTTGGCCGCGGCCTCCACCTCCTCGTCGGAGGCGCCGGGCCGCCCGTAGCGGATATTCTCCCGAATGGTGTCGGCAAACAGGAACACATCCTGCTGCACGATGCCGATGGCGCGGCGCAGCGAGCTCTGGGTCACCTGCCGCACATCCAGCCCGTCTATGCGGATGCTGCCCTCGTCCACATCGTAGAATCGGGGCAGCAGCTGGCACAGAGTACTCTTGCCGCCGCCGGACGGCCCCACCAGCGCCACCGTCTCCCCGGCAGGGACGGACAGGGACACATCGTGGAGCACCTCCGTCTCGTCGGTGTAGGCGAAGGACACATGATCCACGTCCACGGCGCCCCGCACCTCCGTCAGCTCCACGGCGTCGGGGGCGTCCTGAATGGTGGGCTCCGTGCGCATCAGCTCGGCAAAGCGGTTCAGTCCCGCAAAGCCGTTGGAGAACATCTCCGCAAAGTTCGCCAGCTTCCGGATGGGGCTGACGAAGGACGTGACGTAGAGGGAGAAGGTGATGAGATCCACATAGTCCATGCGCTCCCGCATGATGAGCCAGCCGCCCACGGCGATCACCGCCACCGGCAGTATGTTGGTGAAAAACTCCATGACGGCGGTGAAGAAGCCCATCTCCTTGTGGAAGCCGCGCTTGGCGGTCTTGAACACCTCGTTGGCCTCGTCGAACCGCTCCTGCTGGGCATCCTCATTGGCGAAGGCCTTGGTGGTGCGGACGCCGGACAAGCCGGACTCGATGGCGGCGTTGATGACGCCGGTCTTCTGCTTGGCGGCGCGGGAGGCGGCGCTCATCTGCTTCCGGCGGCGCAGCGCTGCCAGCAGCAGCACCGGCAGCATCACCAGCAGCACCAGCGCCAGCTCCCACCGGATGCAGAACATCACGATCAGCGCGCCCACGATGGTCACAAGGGAGATGAACAGATCCTCCGGCCCGTGATGGGCCAGCTCTGTCACCTCGAACAGGTCGCTGGTCAGGCGGCTCATCAGCTGGCCGGTACGGTTCTTGTCGTAGAAGTCAAAGCCCAGCTCCTGCATATGGTGGTACAGGTCGCGGCGGATATCCGCCTCCACCCGGATGCCGAAGGTGTGCCCCCAGTAGGCCACCACGAAATAGAGCCCCGAGCGAATTACATAGGCCGCCACCACCAGCGCCATCACCAGGAAAAACACCCGGAACTGCTTTTCCGGCAGCCATGTGTACAGCGCAGTGCGGGACACCAGCGGAAATGCCAGATCCACCACGGCGATAAGGAACGCGCAGGTCATATCCAGCGCGAACAGGCGCCGGTGAGGCTTGAAATAGGACAGGAATATCCGCAGCAGACCGCGGTTTTGGAAATCTTTCGTTGTCATGGTCATCCTCGCTCAGTATTGCATATTTGGCTGATTATTGTACCACATTTTCCCCGTTTTTGCAAGAGCGGACGCCGCGCGGCCCGTCTTTTGCCGCGCTGAAATTCCCCCTTGAATTTGTGCGCCGTCTACGGTATAATATCCCCGTTATGTGCCGGTGTGATGGAATTGGTAGACGTAGTGGACTCAAAATCCACCGCTGGCGACAGCGTACCGGTTCGAGTCCGGTCACCGGCACCACCGAAAAGAGACATCCTCTCGGATGTCTCTTTTTTTATTGTGTTTTCTCTCCTTGCAAAAGTGCCGCAAACCAGGTACAATACCCACAACAAAACTTGACCAAGGAGCGGCAATATGGCATTTCAGGGATATACGCAGGAGACGGTGGACTTTCTGTGGGGCATTCGCTTCAACAACGAGCGGGGCTGGTTCATGGAACACAAGCAGGACTATCAGGCGCATCTGCTGGCCCCTACGCGGGCGCTGGCGGAGCAGGTCTACGATGCCATTCACGAGATGTGCCCCGACGACCCGTTTCTGCTGAAGCTGTCCCGCATCTACCGGGACGCCCGGCGGCTCCACGGGCAGGGGCCGTACAAGGATCACCTGTGGTTTTGCATCCGCACCGGCGATCAGGACTGGACGGGCCGCCCCACCTTCTATTTTGAGATCGGGCCGGACTATTACAGCTACGGCATGGGCTTCTGGTGTCCCCGCCCGGCGCTGATGGCCGCCTACCGCCGGAGCCTCGACCAGCACCCTGAGACGCTGAGCCGGCTGGTGCGGCAATTCAACAAGCAGGAGGTCTTTACGCTGAGTGGGCCGGAGTACGCCCGAAGCAAGGGTGAGACGACGGCGCTGCTCCAGCCGTGGTACAACCGGAAGTCCATCAATCTCCAGCACGACGGGCCGCTGGACGAGCGTATCTTCTCGCCGGAGCTGGCGCAGGACGTCATCGACGGTTTCCGAACGCTGATGCCCCTGTACCGGTATTTCGACAAGCTGTGCGCCTCTGTCGCAGAAAGTTAACAAAGTGCCGTCTTGACAAACCGACAACAGTACGATATAGTAACACTGTTTGAGGGAGTAATTCCGCACCGCGCAGGCGGGGCGAGACACACCGTCATCCCGGCGCGTGGCGCCCGATGTGTCCTGAAAGAATGAGACTCATACACAGACCCGGTCTGTGTATGAGTCTTTTGTTATGTGGAAATAAAAAAGTGGACATACAAGAAGGAGGAAACCCCATGGACAAGGACTATAACCGCTCACCGCAGGAGGTGCTGGACGAGCTGCACACCTCCGCGCAGGGTCTGACGCCGGAGGAGGCGGCAGCGCGGCTGGCCAAGCACGGCCCCAACAAGCTGAAGGAGGCGGAGAAGCCCTCCGTATTCCAGCGCTTTCTGACCCAGCTGAAGGATCCCATGCTGCTGATCCTGATCGCGGCGGCGGCGGTGTCCGCCGTCACCAACGCTTTGAGCAACGAGAGCTTCACCGAGGTGTTCATCATTCTGGCGGTGGTGCTGCTCAATGCCATTCTGGGCGTGGTGCAGGAGAGCAAGGCCGAGGCCGCCATCGAAGCCCTCCAGACCATGACCGCCGCCAAGTGCAAGGTGCTGCGCGGCGGACACCAGATCGTGGTGGAGAGCAGCCAGCTGGTACCCGGCGACGTGGTGGTGCTGGAGGCCGGCGACGCCATCCCCGCCGACGGACGGCTGCTGGAGTGTGCCTCCCTGAAGATCGAGGAGGCCGCTCTCACCGGCGAAAGCGTCCCCGTCACCAAGGCGGTGGAGCTGCTCACCGGCAGCGACGTGCCGCTGGGCGACCGGAAAAATATGTGCTACATGGGCAGCACCGTGGTCTACGGCCGGGGCAAGGCGGTCATCACCGCCACCGGCATGGACACGGAGATGGGCAAGATCGCCCATGTGCTGGCCCAGACGGAGCAGGAACAGACGCCCCTCCAGCGGAAGCTGACCCAGCTGGGCAAGACGCTCAGCAAGCTGGTGCTGGGCATCTGCGTGTTCATCTTCATCTTTGATCTGGTGGTGGTGGGCGACTACTCCCTCACCGCCATTCTGGAGACGTTCATGGTAGCCGTGTCGCTGGCCGTGGCTGCCATCCCGGAGGGCCTTGCCACCGTGGTGACGGTGGTGCTGAGCATCGGCGTGACCAACATGAGTAAGCGCCACGCCGTCATCCGGCGGCTCACCGCCGTGGAGACGCTGGGCTGCACGCAGGTCATCTGCTCCGACAAGACCGGTACCCTGACCCAGAACAAGATGACGGTGGTGGAGCACACCGGCCCCCTGACGCCGCTGGCCACCGCCATGACCCTTTGCAACGACGCCATTCTGGAGGAGAACGGCGCGCAGGGCGAGCCTACCGAGGCGGCGCTGGTGAACTTCGGCGCGGTCAACGGCTGCCCCAAGCCCCTCATGGAGACCCGGCAGCCCCGCTGCGCCGAGGCGCCCTTTGACTCCAGCCGGAAGATGATGTCCACCGTCCACCGCACGGACACCGGCTTCATCCAGTACACCAAGGGTGCGCCGGACGAGGTGCTGCGCCGCTGCACCCACTATATGGAAAACGGCGCGATCCTGCCCCTGACGGAGGAAAAGCGCGCCGCCATTCTGGCGGACAACAAGGCCATGGCCGACAAGGCCCTCCGCGTGCTGGCGGCGGCCCAGCGGCTGTACGACAGTCTGCCCGACAAGCTGGAGCCGGAGGATCTGGAGCAGGATCTGTGCTTCATCGGTCTGGCCGGCATGATCGACCCGGTGCGCCCAGAGGTAAAGGACGCCGTGGCACAGTGCCGTGCCGCCGGTATCCGCCCCGTGATGATCACCGGCGACCACAAGGATACCGCCGTGGCTATCGCCAAGGAGCTGGGCATCATCACCGACGCCTCCCAGGCCGTTACCGGCAGCGCGCTGGACGGGCTTTCCGACGAGGAGCTGGACAACGTTATCGAGAACTACGGCGTGTACGCCCGCGTCCAGCCGGAGCATAAGGTGCGTATCGTCAACGCATGGCGGCGCAAGGGCGCCATCACCGCTATGACCGGCGACGGCGTCAACGACGCCCCCAGCATCAAGTCCGCCGACATCGGCGTGGGCATGGGCATCACCGGCACCGACGTCACCAAGAACGTGGCGGACATGGTGCTGTCCGACGACAACTTCGCCACCATCGTCTCCGCCGTAGGCGAGGGCCGCCAGATCTATGACAACATCCGCAAGGCCATTCAGTTCCTGCTGGCCAGCAACATGAGCGAGGTGCTGGGCGTGTTCTTCGCCACCCTGCTGGGCTTCACCCTGCTCAACCCTGTGCATCTGCTGTTCATCAACCTGATCACCGACTGCTTCCCGGCGCTGGCGCTGGGACTGGAGAAGGCGGAGCCGGACACCATGACCCGCCCGCCCCGCAACAGCCGCGACGGCATTTTCGCCGGCGGCGTGGGCTTTGACATCGCCTATCAGGGCGTGCTCATCACCCTCATCACCCTGACCTCCTACATCATCGGTCACTGCATGGAGGTAGGCTACTTCGAGATGCCCAAGGGCATCTCCGACGACGGCATGACCATGGCGTTTTTGACCATGAGTATGTGCGAGATCTTCCACAGCTTCAATATGCGCTCCCAGCGCAAGAGCGTGTTCTCCCTGCCCAGCCATAACAAGGTGCTGTGGGGCGCCATGCTGGGCTCGCTGGCGCTGACCACCGCCGTGCTGGAGATCCCCGTGCTGGCCAACGCCTTCGGCTTCACCCCCGTGAGCTGGACGGAGTACGGTATCGCGCTGGCGCTGGCCATTCTGGTCATCCCCATCGTGGAGCTGGTAAAGCTCTGCCAACGCCGTGCCGCTGCCCGGAAGGCGCGGAAGTAAACAAAAAAGAAGACCCTGTACAGGGTCTTCTTTTTTTATGTTCAGCTTCAGCGGGCGTTGTAGGCGGCAATGCCCTTGGCCAGCAGGTCCATGGCGCGCTCCAGTGCCTCCTGCTTGAGCACGTAGGCGATGCGGATCTCGTTTCTGCCCTTGCCGGGAGTGGCGTAGAACGGCTCGCCGGGGGCAAACATCACGGTGTCGCCGTTGTCGTCAAACTCCTCCAGCAGCCACTTCTGGAAGGTGTCGGCGTCGTCCACGGGCAGGGCGGCCATCACGTAGAACGCGCCCTTGGGACACTCGCACACCACGCCGGGGATCTCGTTGAGCTTGCGCATCACCGTGTCGCGGCGGCGCTTGTACTCCTCGCGGACGGCGGCGAAGTAGTCGGAGTCCACGCTGTACAGCGCGGCGGCGGCCACCTGATCGATGGTCGGCACGGACAGGCGGCACTGGGCGTACTTCATGGCCTGCGCCATCAGCTCCTTGTTGCGGGAGATCATGCAGCCGATACGGGCGCCGCAGGCGGAAAAGCGCTTGGACACGGTGTCGATGACGATGACGTTCTCGGCGGCGTCGGCAAACTGACCCATGGATTGCAGCGGCTCACCGGCATAGACAAACTCGCGGTAGGCCTCGTCGCCGATGATGAACAGATCGTGCTCCTTGGCGATGTCCACCATCATGCGCATCTCCTCCGGCGTCAGCACGGCGCCGGTGGGGTTGCCGGGGTTGGTGACCATGATGGCGCGGGTGTGCTCGTTGATCTCCGCCTCCACCTTGGCGCGGTCGGCATAGTGGTAGCCGTCATGGGGCGAGGTGGGGATGGGGTGGATCTTGGCGCCGCAGGTATACGCCATGGTGTTGTAGTTGGGATAGAACGGCTCGGGGATCAGGATCTCGTCCCCGTCGTCGAGGATGCAGTTCATGGTGATCTGCAATGCCTCGCTGCCGCCGTTGGTAATGAGGATGTCACCGGTCTCAAAGTGCATCCCCAGTGCGTCGTAATACTTCTGGATGGCTGCGATCAGCTCCGGGATGCCGGGGGACGGTGCATAGGCCAGCACCGGCAGGTCAAAGTGCCGCACGGCCTCGAAATACGCCTTGGGCGTCTCGATGTCCGGCTGACCGATATTCAGGTGATAGATCTTCTTCCCCTTGGCCTCCGCCGCCACCGCATAGGGGTGGAACTTACGCATGGGGGACAGGCCGCATTTCAACACTTTGCTGGAAAACTTCATGCTTATTGCCTCCTTGTAAAACGTAGTTGCCTTCCGGCCACCCCCATACTACCGCGTTTCCCCGCCGAAAGCAAGGGGGACACCGTGAAATCCCCGCCAAACATGGAGAAAAAAGCGGCCTCGCGGCCGCTTTTTGTCATTTAGTTCATCTGCCGCCGGCGGGACAGGTTCACCGTGCCGTCGGTCATGGCGTTCAGGGAGTCCAGGCTCTTGCCGGTACCCTCCGCCACGCAGGAGATGGCGGACTCCGCCACCACGGTGTGGATGCCGGTGCGGGCCTCGATCAGGCGGTCAAAGCCGTCCACCAGACTGCCGCCGCCGGTCATGACGATGCCGTTGTTGGAGATATCCGCCACCAGCTCCGGCGGGGTGCGCTCCAGCACACCGTGGACCGCCTCCAGAATGCGCTCCACCGGCTCCTCGAAGGCCTCCAGCATCTCGGTGGAGGTGACGGTGATGACCTTGGGCAGACCCGTCATCAGGCAGCGGCCCTTGATCTCGATGGATGTCTCCTGCTCCTTGGGGAACACGCAGCCGATCTCCATCTTCATCAGCTCGGCGGTGCGCTCGCCCACCAGTACATTGTGCTTGCGGCGCATATACTTGACGATGGACTCGTTGAACTGGTCGCCGGCCACCTTGATGGAGGCGCTCTCCACCACGCCGCTCAGGGAGATGACGGCGATATCACTGGTGCCGCCGCCGATGTCCACCACCATGTGGCCGTCGGGCTTGGCGATGTCGATGCCCGCGCCGATGGCAGCCGCCACCGGCTCCTCGATGAGGTACACCCGGCGGGCGCCGGCCTGAATGCCCGCATCCACCACGGCGCGCTCCTCCACCTCTGTGATGCCGGAGGGCACGCAGATGATGACCCGGGGCTTGAACAGCTGGAAGCCGCCGGTGACCTTATGCAGAAACTCCCGGAGCATCCGCTCCGTCATGTCGTAGTCGGAGATCACGCCCTCCCGCAGGGGACGGATGGCCACGATGTTGCCGGGGGTACGGCCCAGCATGGCCTGCGCGTCGCCGCCCACCTTCAGCAGCTTGCCGGTGTTCTTGTCGATGGCCACCACCGACGGCTCGTTAAGCACAACGCCCTTACCCTTCACATAAACCAGCACCGAGGCGGTGCCGAGATCGATACCAATATCCTTTGCAAATGAACACATAGTGAGCACCTCATATTTTTTGTAGCGGCATGACCGCCCTATTCTTCAGAAAACCATTATACCGACAGGTCTTTCTTTTTGCAATAGGGTTTTCCCGTTGTCATCAAATATTCACATTTCCATTCTGCACGGTTTCCCGCCGTTCCATACCGGCAGGTCGCGTCAGCCATCCTCCCGCGTGACGGCCAGCGTCAGGCACACCACCTCCGCCGCGCCGGCGGCCTTCAGCACCCGGACGCACTCGCCCAGCGTGGCGCCGGTGGTGCAGATATCGTCCACCAGTAAAAACCGCTTCCCGGCGATCTCCTCCGGCTTCACTGCCTCGTAGACGCCCAGCACATTGGCGCGGCGCGCCGCCGCGTCCTCCAATCCAGACTGCGCCGGGTTATCCCGCACCTTCCGCAGCGTCTCCTGCGGCTCCGTGTGCCAGTCCACGCACAGGCTGGCGCACAGGTACCGTGCCTGATCGTAGCCCCGCTTCCGCAGGCGCTGCCGGCTCACCGGCACCCACGTCACCGCGTCGAACTCTCCGGAGAAGGCCTCCGCCGCCGTCTGTGCCATCAGGCTGCCGAAGCACTCCAGCGCCTCCAGACGCCCCTTGAATTTGAAGGCCAGAATGGCCTCCCGCACCGCGCCCTCGTAGTACAGCGGCGCGGCGCACCGTCCGAAGCCGCCGGTGCGTACCTCGCGGCAATATGGCAGCGCCTTTTCGCACGTCTCACACAGCAGTGCCTTGCCCACGACCCGTCCGCAGAAGGGACAGTGGCGGGGAAAGAAGAAATCCAGCATACTCCGCTGGAGCTTGTCCAGCCCATCTTGAACGCTCATGCCATTCCCTCCTTCAAGCGGCGGCGCAGGCCGCTGTATCGTCTTTGCTGGCGGTCGTTGGCCGCCATTTTCACCGGTGTGCCGTCGTCGCCCACCAGCACCAGCAGCCGTCTGGCGCGGGTGATGGCGGTATACAGCACGCCCCGCACCATCAGGGACGGCGCGGCAGGCGCGGACACCAGCACCACCGCCGGATACTCGCTGCCCTGCGATTTATGTACCGTCATGGCGTAGGCCATGTCCAGCTCCGCCAGCAGGTCGGCGGTATAGACGGCGGTACGGTCGTCGAACCGGATGGTCAGCAGCTCCCCGGCCGGGTCGATGTCCTCGATGACGCCCACGTCGCCGTTGAAGATGCCGCTGCCCACGGTGCCATCGTCCTTCGTCCACAGCACGTCGTAGTTGTTCTTTGTCTGCATGATCCGGTCGCCCACGCGGAAGATCATGTCGCCCCACTGCTTCTGCCGCTTGCTCCGCGCCGGCGGATTCAGCGCCGCCTGCAAGGCCCGGTTCAGGTTCACCGTGCCGCACTCACCCCGGCGGGTGGCGGACAGCACCTGGATCTGCCCCGGCTCCACGCCCATGCTCTTGGGCAGGCGGTCGCGGCACAGCTCCACCACCGTCTGCACCAGACGGTCCGGCGAACGGCGGCACAGGAAGAAGAAATCCCCCTGATTGCTGTCAAGGCACGGCGGCTGCCCCACGTTGACGCTGTGGGCGTTGCGGATGATGGCGGACTGCTCCGCCTGCCGGAACACCTGCGTCAGCGACACGGCAGGGATCACGCCGCTGCGCAGCATATCCCCCAGCACGTTGCCCGCACCCACGGAGGGGAGCTGGTCGGGGTCGCCCACCATCACCAGACGGCAAGAGGGCCGCAGCGCCTCCAGCAGCGCCCGCATCAGCTCCAGATCCACCATGCTCATCTCGTCCACGATGACGGCGTGGGCCTCCAGCGGATCCTTGGCGTCCTTTTTGAAGGTCACCTGTCCCGTCAGGTCGTTGAAGCTCATACCAAGACACCGGTGGATGGTCTGGGCCTCCCGGCCCGTCACCTCCCCCAGCCGCTTGGCGGCTCGCCCCGTGGGGGCCAGCAGCAGCACGTCCAGTCCCATCCGCTCATACAGGGTCACGATGCCCCGCAGGGACGTGGTCTTGCCGGTACCCGGCCCGCCGGTGAGCAGCAGCACGCCGCTGTCCGCCGCCAGTGCCACCGCCTGTCGCTGCAAGGGCGCGTAGGACACGCCCTGCGCCTGTTCGATGTCCGCGATGGTCTTTTCCACGCGAGCCAGCCGCTCCACCGGCGTTTTCACCATAGACACCAGCCGCTCCGCCACAAATGTCTCCGCCTGATAGAGCCGGGGCAGATAGCAGCCCATCACGTTGGCGATGGGCTTTTCCACCACGCCAAACCGCTCGATGAGCTTGTCCAGCGCCAGCTCCACCGCGTCGGTCTCCACGCCGATGAGCTGCGCCGCCGCCTGTATCAGCTTCTCCCGGGGCAGGAACACATGGCCGTTGTGGAGGTTGTGGCTCAGCTCGTACAGCACGGCGGCCTCCAGCCGGCAGGGGTCGTCGCCGCTGAAGCCCATGCTCAGGGCGATAGCGTCGGTGACGGCAAAATCCACGCCGTACTGCTCCCGGCTCAGGAGGTAGGGGTCATCCCGCAGCGCCTGCATAGCGCCGTCGCCGTAGGTGCGCTGCACCGCCATGGCCAGATGCACCGGCAGCTCGTACCGCGCCAGAAACTCCATGACCTGCCGCAGGCCCGTCAGCGCCCGGAAGGCGGCGGACAGCTCCATGGCGCGCTTGGCGGTGATGCCCTTCAGGGTCTGGAGCCGCTCCGGCTCCTCCTCGATGACCCGGAGGGTGTCCATGCCGAACCGCTCCACCAGCCGCTCCGCCGTAGCAGGCCCCACGCCCTTGAGGATGCCGGAGCCCAGATAGGCGGCCATGTCCGCCTCATCCCGGGGCAGGCGGCGCTCCACGCTCTCCGCCGTCAGCTGCGGGCCGTAGGACGGATGCTCCACCCACACGCCGGTGACGGTCATGCCCTCTCCGGCGGCGGCACAGGGGATGCAGCCCACCACCGTTACCGGCTCCTCCTGTCCGTCCACCGCCAGAGACAGCACCGTATAGCCGTTTTCCTCGTTCTGGAAGATCACCGACTGTACGGTACCCTCCACGGTGCAGCGTTCGCCCATAGCCCTACTCCTCCTGCTCGTTTTCTTTCGTATACATCGCCGCCAGCTGCGGCGGCGTTACCAGCGTCCCGCCGTATCGGGTGAGCAGCAGTTCTGCCCGCTGCCGCCCCATCTCGTTCAAGCCGCTGTCCACCAGTATCACCGGCAGCGGGCGTTCCCGCGCCAGCTCACGCAGCGTCATGTCCAGCTGTTCCGCGCCGCCGGACGCTTCCACCAGATAGACCGCCTCCGGCGGACGCGCCCGCCAGCGGAACAGCGCCTCCGCCAGCAGCCAGAGGATCGCCGTCAGTCCCACGGCCGCCAGCCCCGCCAGCACGCCGTCCTGCCAGATCTCCATGCCGTCACCCCCTGCCACAGTGTATGCCGCAGCGGGCGCAGGCGTTATGTCAGATACTTTTTCAGGTACTGTCCCGTATAGGACGCCGCCACATCGGCCACCTGCTCCGGCGTGCCGCAGGCCACCACCGTACCGCCGCCGCTGCCGCCCTCGGGCCCCAGATCGACGATATAGTCGGCGCATTTGATAACGTCCAGATTGTGCTCGATGACCAGCACCGTGTTGCCCGCGTCCACCAGCCGCTGCAAAACATCCAGCAGCTTGCGCACATCGTCGGCGTGAAGGCCGGTGGTGGGCTCGTCCAGAATATAGATGGTGCGCCCCGTGGCGCGGCGGCTCAGCTCCGTGGCCAGCTTGACACGCTGGGCCTCGCCGCCGGACAGGGTGGTGGATGGCTGTCCCAGCTTTACATAGCCCAGTCCCACGTCGCACAGCGTCTGCAATTTCTCGTAGATCTTCGGCACGGCGGAGAAGAAGTCCAACGCCTCCCGCGCCGTCATGTCCAGCACCTCGGCGATGTTCTTCCCCTTGTACCGCACCTCCAGCGTCTCCCGGTTATAGCGCTTGCCGCGACACACCTCGCAGGGGACGTACACATCCGCCAGAAAGTGCATCTCGATCTTCAGCATACCGTCGCCGCCGCAGGCCTCGCACCGGCCGCCCCGGGTGTTGAAGGAGAAGCGCCCCGGCCCGTAGCCCCGGGCCTTGGCGTCCTGCGTGGACGCAAACAGGTCGCGGATCAGGTTGAACAGATTGGTATAGGTGGCAGGGTTGGAGCGGGGTGTCCGCCCGATGGGGCTCTGGTCGATGGCGATGACCTTGTCCAGATGCTCCATGCCCTCGATGCGGTCGTGCTTACCGGGGCGGGCCTTCATGCGGTTCAGCTCCACCCCCAGCTTCTTGTACAGCACCTCGTTGACCAGCGAGCTTTTGCCGCTGCCGCTGACGCCGGTGACGCAGATAAACGTCCCCAGCGGGAACGTCACGTCGATGCCCTTCAGGTTGTTCTCCCGTGCGCCCCGCACCGTCAGGTATTTGCCGTTGCCCTCCCGCCGGTGTGCCGGCAGCTCGATGCGCTTTTTGCCGCTGAGATACTGTCCCGTCAGGCTGTTGGGGTCGGCCATCACCTGCGCCGGCGTACCGGCGGACACCACCTGCCCGCCCAGCTCTCCGGCGCCGGGGCCGATGTCGATGAGCCAGTCGGCGGCGCGCATGGTATCCTCGTCGTGCTCTACCACGATCAGGGTGTTGCCCAGATCCCGGAGACGGCACAGCGTGGCCAGCAGCTTGTCGTTATCCCGCTGGTGCAGGCCGATGGACGGCTCATCCAGAATATACAGCACCCCCATGAGGCTGCTGCCGATCTGGGTGGCAAGGCGGATGCGCTGGCTCTCGCCGCCGGACAGGGTACCGGATGCGCGGGACAGGGTGAGATAGCTCAGTCCCACGGACTGCAAAAAGCCCAGCCGCGCCCGAATTTCCTTTAATATCTGGGCGGCGATGAGCTGCTGGTTGCCCGTCAACTCCAGGCCGTTGAAGAAGGGCAGCGCCTCGTCCACCGGCAGCTCCGTGGCCTCGAAGATGGACAGACCGCCCACCGTCACCGCCAACGCCTCCGGCCGCAGGCGGCGGCCCTTGCAGGCGGGGCAGGGACACTGGGACAGATACTCCTCGATCTCCTTTTTGCTGGCGTCGCTCTGGGTCTCGTTATACCGCCGCTCCAGATTGTGGCAGATGCCCTCAAACGCCTGATGCAGCACGCCCTTGCCCCGGGGCTGGTCGTAGTGCAGCTCCAGCTTCTCCCCGCCGGTGCCGTAGAGGATGACCTGCTTCACCGCATCGCTCAGCTCGCTGTACGGCTGGCGCAGGGAAAATTGATACTTCTTGCTCAGCGCCTCGAAATACATCCGGCTCACGCCGTCGGAGCGGATGGACGCCCAGCCGGGGGCCGTGATAGCGCCGTCCAGAATGGACTTGCTCTCATCCGGCACGATGAGGGCAGGGTCGGCCTTCAGCTGTACCCCCAGTCCCGTACAGGTGGGACACGCGCCGAAGGGACTGTTGAAGGAGAACAGCCGGGGCGTCAGCTCCTCGATGGAGAGACCGCAGTCCTCGCAGGCGTAGTTCTGGGAGAAGGTGATATCCTGCTCCTCCCGCAGCAGGTTCACCGTCACCAGCCCGCCGGTCAGGCTGGACGCCGTCTCCACGGAGTCCGTCAGACGCTGGGCGATATCGGGCCGGACGATGAGCCGGTCCACCACGATGTCGATGTGGTGCTTCAGGTTCTTTTCCAGCGGGATGTCCTCCGACAGCTCGTACAGATTCCCGTCCACCCGCACCCGGACGTAGCCGCTGCGGCGGGCGTCCTCCAGCACCTTGGCGTGCTCGCCCTTGCGGCCCCGCACCACCGGGGCCATCACCTGAATGCGGGTGCCCTCCGGCAGGGCCATGATCTGGTCGATGATCTGATCCACCGTCTGCTGGCGGATCTCTCTGCCGCACTTGGGGCAGTGGGGTACGCCCACCCGCGCCCACAACAGCCGCAGATAGTCATAGATCTCCGTCACCGTTCCTACGGTGGAGCGGGGATTCTTGCTGGTGGTCTTCTGGTCGATAGAGATGGCCGGGGAAAGGCCGTCGATATAGTCCACGTCCGGCTTGTCCATCTGCCCCAGAAACATACGGGCGTAGGAGCTGAGGCTCTCCACATACCGGCGCTGTCCCTCGGCGTAGATGGTGTCGAAGGCCAGCGAGCTTTTACCGCTGCCGCTGAGCCCCGTCAGCACCACCAGCTTATCCCGGGGGATGGTGACGTCAATATTCTTCAGGTTGTTCTCCCGTGCGCCCTTGATGAAAATTTCCTTCTGCATGGTATTCCTCTTTACACGATGATATCCGCTGTTTTTGCCCGCAGCAGGGCGATGAGGTCGCCGGGGCGGCACTCCACCTGCGCCCCGATCCTTCCCGCGCTGACGCAGACGGTGTCGTACTGTGCCGCCGTCTCGTGGAACACCGTGGGGAACTGCTTCTTCATCCCCACGGGGCTGCATCCGCCATGGACGTACCCCGTCAGCCCCAGCAGCTCCTTCTGGGGCAGCATGGCCACGGACTTCTCCCCCACGGCCTTGGCCGCCTTCTTCAAATCGAGGTTCTCCGCCACGGGAATGTCGAACACATAGTACCCGCCGGACGCGCCCTTTGTCACCAGCGTCTTGAACACCCGGGCCGAATCCTGCCCCAATGCCGCCGCCACGGACACGCCGTCGATGGGGCCGTCCGGGTCGTAGGCGTGGGCGGTGTAGGTGATCTTCTTCTGCTCCAGCGTCCGCATAACGTTGGTCTTTTCCTCTTTATGCTTTGCCATGAAAGGCACCTCCTCAGAATACGTACTGTGCCAGTACGCTCAAAATCAAAATATGAACAGGGTAGAAGGCATAAAAGCCGTATTGCAGCGCCTTGCCGGAGAAGCCCCGCTCCCCGTTGTACAGGGCGATGGGGAGCATGGCCAGCATCGCCAGCAGCTGTCCCCGCCACGGCGAGCACAGCCAGCAGAACACACCCAGCCCTACCAGCTGAATGACCAGCTTGCCCTTGGTACGGCGGGTCATATAGAACAGCAGCACCAGCAGCACGCCCCAGCCGCCGTAGTCCGTGTTCAGCCACTGAGCCAGCAGGAATCCCACGGCGATGGCGGCCTCCGCCGGAAGCCGCTGCCACAGCGCTGCCCCGGTCTGCGCCCAGTCCACCACCCAGCACACCAATGCGCCCAGCAGCAGCGTCCACAGCACGTTCTGGTAGTCCATGGTGAACCATACGCCGTGCATCAGGTCGAACGCCGGCTCCGACAGCACGGCAAACCCCAGAAGCCGCGCCGCATACCGCTTTTTATCGCGGGTATGGGCGCAGCCCTCCGCGATGAGGAAGCAGAAGATGGGGAATGCCAGACGTCCCACGCACCGCATCCACAGGGCGTAGGGAAACAGCGTGGCGCCCATGTGGTCGATGAGCATGGTGACCATGGCCAGCAGCTTCAGGTGCAGGCTATTGAGCGGCAGCGATTTTTCGTTCATGTTGTCCCTCCCGCGGCGGCGCACAACCGATGCCGCCGTCCGATACAGGGCTTACACCTGTTCGGTCTGTCCGTTATTTCTGCCCCCGCAGCTCGATGATCTGATCCCGCAGCAGCGCGGCGTACTCAAACTCCAGCATACGACTGGCCTCCTTCATCTCTTTCTCCAACCGGGCGATGGTCTCCGCCCGCTCCCGGTCGCTGAGCTTCTTCTTCGACAGCTTGGAGGCCTCCTCCGCGCTGTGGCTGATCTCCACCATCTCCCGCACGCTCTTGCGGATGGTGCGGGGTACGATGCCGTGGGCGCGGTTGAAGTCGTCCTGCAATTTCCGGCGGCGCTCCGTCTCATCCATGGCCGAACGCATGGACGGCGTCACGGTGTCCGCGTAGAGGATCACCAGACCCTCCGCATTGCGGGCGGCGCGGCCGATGGTCTGGATCAGGCTGGTCTCGCTGCGGAGGAAGCCCTCCTTGTCCGCGTCCAGTATGGCCACCAGCGATACCTCCGGCAGGTCCAGTCCCTCCCGGAGCAGGTTGATGCCCACCAGTACGTCGAATTCGCCCAGCCGCAGGTCGCGGATGATCTCCATCCGCTCCAGCGCCGACACGTCGGCGTGCATATACCGTACCTTGATGCCCAGCCCTCGGAGATGGGCAGTGAGATCCTCCGCCATCCGCTTGGTCAGCGTGGTCACCAGCACCCGCTCGTTCTTTTTCTCCCGGATATGGATCTCCGACACCAGATCGTCGATCTGCCCGGTGATGGGGCGTACCTCCACCCGGGGATCCAGCAGCCCCGTGGGGCGGATGACCTGCTCCACCACCTGATCGGCGTGCGCCTTTTCAAACTCTCCCGGCGTGGCGGAAACGTACACCGCCTGATGGAACCGCTCCTCGAACTCCTCGAACTTCAGAGGGCGGTTGTCAAAGGCGCAGGGCAGGCGGAAGCCGTACTCCACCAGACTCTGCTTGCGGGCGTGGTCGCCGTTATACATGGCCCGCACCTGCGGCAGCGTCACATGGCTCTCGTCCACGAACAGCACGAAGTCGTCGGGGAAGAAATCCAGCAGCGTCATGGGCGGCGACCCCGCCGGGCGCTGGGAGATGATCCGCGAATAGTTCTCGATGCCGGAGCAATACCCCAGCTCCCGCATCATCTCCACATCATAGCGGGTGCGCTGGTCGATGCGCTGGGCCTCGATGAGCTTGCCCTGCGCCTCGAACAGTGCCCTCTGCTGTGCCAGCTCCCGCTCGATCTCCTCCGCCGCACGCTCCAGCTTGTCCTTGGGTGTGACATAGTGGCTGGCGGGGTACACCGCGATATGCTGCAAAGTTCGGATGGCCGCGCCGGTGACGGGGTGAAACTCGGTGATGCGCTCGATCTCGTCCCCGAAGAACTCCACCCGAACGGCGCGATCCTTGTAATAGGCAGGGTACAGCTCCACCGTGTCGCCCCGCACCCGGAACATATTCCGCTGGAACGCCACGTCGTTCCGCTCGTACCGGTCCTCCACCAGACGCCGCAGCAGCTCGTCCCGATCCATGGTCATGCCCACGCGGAGGGAGATCATCATCCGGGCAAAGTCGTCCGGCTCGCCCAGACCGTAGATGCAGCTCACCGAGGACACCACGATCACATCCCGCCGCTCCAGCAGCGCACAGGTGGCGCTGAGCCGCAGACGGTCGATCTCCTCGTTGGTGGAGGCGTCCTTCTCAATGTAGGTATCCGTGTGGGGGATATACGCCTCCGGCTGGTAGTAGTCGTAGTAGGACACGAAATACTCCACGGCGTTGTGGGGGAAAAACTCCCGGAACTCCTCGCACAGCTGGGCGGCCAGCGTCTTGTTGTGAGCCAGCACCAGCGTGGGGCGGTTGACCTTCTCAATAACCTTGGCCATGGTGTAGGTCTTACCGGAGCCGGTGACGCCCTTGAGCACCTGCTCCCGCAGGCCGTTTTCCAGCCCCTGCGCCAGCTTTTCGATGGCCTGGGGCTGGTCGCCGGCGGGGCTGTACTCCGAAACAACTTTGAAATCAGGCATAGCGCCCTCCCTTTATCTCTGTAAAAATCCGCTCTCCGCCATGGAGACGTAGTCGTCGTCCGCCACGATGATGTGGTCGGCCAGCCGGATACCCAGCGGCGCCAGCGCCTCTTGTATCCGATGGGTCACCAGCACGTCGGCGTCGGAGGGCAGCGCCACGCCGCTGGGGTGGTTGTGGGCCAGAATAATGGTGCTGGCCCCGGCGTACAGAGCGTTCTCCACCACCTGCCGCACATGGACGGCGGAGGCGGACACCGTCCCCTTGGCGATGCACCGGCAGGTCAGCAGCTTGCCCTTGCCGTCCAGACACACCTGATACAAAAGCTCCCGCTTCTGCCCCGTCAGCAGCTCCATGAAGTAGGCGCCGGTGCGGTCCGGTGAGTTGAGGATCTTCTCCGGCAGGCTGGTGATCCGCGCACGCTGGCTGATATCCGCCATCAGATGCAGCAGCAGGGCGGCGTTTTTGCCCACGCCCTCCACCTGCTCCAGCTCCTCCGGCGACGCCTGCAAGACGCCCTGTAGTGAGCGAAACCGCTTCAGCAGGCGGTGGGCTGTCTCGTTGGTGTCCTGCCGCGGAATGGCGTAAAACAGCGCCAGCTCCAGCAGCTCATGGTCAGCCAGCGCGTCCGCGCCCACCAGACCGTAGCGTTCCTTTGCCCGCTGCCGATGCCCGTCGTGCAGTCCCATTGCGTCCACCTCCCGCCGCGCTTTCGCTTTTTTGAATAATATAGTATACCACGATATGCCGCCTGTCACAAGCGGTTTTTCCGCCGGATACCCCGCTCTTTCGCCTATATCCCGCCTGTTTTTCCGCCGGACAGGCGAAACGGCGCGACCCCGCAGGGCCGCGCCGTCTTGTCTCGTATTCAAGCCTTGGGAAAGCTCCACCGGAAGGTGGCGGCGCAAATGCGTATCACCACCGTCACGCCGCAGCCCGCCAGCATCGCAAGCCCCATGCCCAGCGGCCACAGGGCGCGGCACACCGCCGCCCCCACCAGCGACGCGCAGGCGTATATGTGCTTGGTGAAGATGTAGGGTCTCTCCATGCAGCAGACATCCCGCAGCACGCCGCCGCCCACGCCGGTGACGGTACCCAGAAACAGCACCAGAAACCAGTTGGCGCCGTGTCCCGCCTGTATGGCGATGGCCGCACCGTGGGCGGAAAAGATGCCCAGACCGATGGAGTCAGCCACCAGCAGCACCGCGTCCGCGTAGCGGTTGTGCAGCTCCGTTTTCCGCCAACGCCAGATATAAAAGCAGAGCACCGAGACGGCGATGGCCACCAGCGCCTGTGTGGGATCCCGCAGCGCCGCCGGCGGCGTCTGCCCCAGCATCACGTCGCGCAGAATGCCGCCGCCCACCGCCGTGGTCATGCCCACCATGGCCACGCCGAACAGATCCATCCCCTTGCGGATGCCCAGCGCTGCGCCGGAGATAGTAAAGGCCACCGTGCCGATCAATTCAAAATATAGCTGAAACGTCTCCATATTACCCCTCCCGGTCTGCCTACTATACACTGTACGGCCCGTTTCGGCAAGGGGGTATTCTCTCCTCCGCTCCAGCGCGGCATACCCGCGCCCGCCTGCCGTTGCCATCTCTGCGCGAAAAAAGGCAGGGCTGAAGCCCTGCCTTTTTCCTTGGGAGATTTTGGGATTTGGGAGAGAAAAAGAAAGAATCGTAGAAAAATAGCATCTTGCATTGCATCGGGTGGGACGCGGCGGCATTCCCGCCCTTTGTGATTTTTACTATAACACGAAAACTTCCGCTTGTAAAATTGAAGTTATTGTCATAAAATATAAGCAAATATTTATATATTTTAGGAGGAACGCCATGACGAATCTGGACATCGAAACCTTCTGGGCGGTGGTGCAGCACGGCACCATGACGGCGGCGGCCGAGGCGCTGTACATCACCCAGCCCACCCTGTCCATGCGCGTCCGTGCGTTGGAGGAGCGGGTGGGTACGCCGCTTTTCATCCGGAGCAAGGGGCAGCGCCGCATCCAGCTCACTGACGCCGGGCAGAAGTTCCTGACGCTGGCGCGCCGGTGGCAGCGCCTCCTGTCGGAGACGGATGCCCTGTCGGAGCTGGAGCAGCGGGTCTACCTCCGCATCGCCGCCACCTATACCACCAACCAGTACATCCTCCCGGCGGTGTACCAGCGGTTTCTGTCCCTGCACCTGCCGGTATCCCTGTGGATCCACACCCTGCGGGATGTGGACTCGGCGCAGGCACTTTTGAACCACGAGCTGGACTTCGCCCTCATCGACAGCAACACCGTTTTCAACAGCCAGCTGGAGGTGCGCCCCATCTTCCGGGAGCGGTTTTTGCTGCTCTCCTCGCCGGACAGCCGCTATCCGGCGGAGATGGATCCCGCCGCGCTGGATCCCGCCAACGAGATCCTGGTCACATGGGACCCGGACTTCATGCGCTGGCACGACAGCTCCTTCGGCCCCGGCGCCCGCCCCCTGCTGTACGCCGACACCCTGCAGGCCGCGGATTTCTTTCCCCGGACGGAGGCTCTGTGGGTGGCCGCGCCGGCCATCGCCGCCGCCTCGCTGGGTCCCAAGCAGGCGCGGGTCTGCCGCTTTACCCAGGCGCCGCCGGACCGTGTCAACTATCTGGTGACGCGGCGGGGCGAGGAATTGCCGGAGCCGGCCCTCATTTTTCTGGACGCTCTGCGGGAGCATCTGCTGGGGCAGGACAATGTGCAGGTATATTTGTAAAAAAGGCGTAAAAGCGGGTTGACACGCCCCGTTTTTTGGCATAGGATAGGCGTGTACAATATAATCTGTCCGGTAGGTAAGGCTACCGCGAGGGATATGGGCTGCTGCCGCGAAATGGTGGAGACACCATAAGATGGTTTGAGCAGGTGCTATCGAAACCAAGGTAGCGTCTAACGCAGCTTCACCGCCCCGCGATGCTAAAGCTTGTTACGGTGCGCAGGTCACGCTTCCCGTGGCCGTCTTATGATACGCATGATACGCAGCAGGCGCTTATCGCCCGCTGCGTTTTACTTTTTCCGAAGGGAGGAACGAGGTCATGATCGACTATCAGGAGGAGCTGGATCGCTATTTAGAGCAGATCGAGACGCTGGCACATGACAAGGAGTATGCCAAGCTCCGGGACCTGTTCCTGCCCATGGAGCCCGCCGATATCGCCCTGCTGCTGGAGGAGTCCGGCCCTGAGCTGATGCCCCTGCTGTACCGTCTGCTGCCCAAGGAGACGGCGGCGGAGGTGTTCGTGGAGCTGGAGTCCGAAAGTCAGGAGATGCTCATCAACGGCTTTTCCAACACCGAGCTGAAGGAGGTGCTGGACGAGCTGTATCTGGACGATGCCGTGGACATCGTGGAGGAAATGCCTGCCAGCGTGGTGATCCGCATTCTGGACAAGGCTACGCCGGAGATGCGCAAGTCCATCAACGAAATTCTCCAGTACCCTGAGGACTCCGCCGGGTCCATTATGAACATGGAGTTCCTGTCCCTGAAAAAGGACATGACGGTGGAGGACGCCTTCAAGCGTATCCGCCGCATCGGCGGCGAGCTGGAGACCATCAACATCCTGTACGTCACCGACCCCACCCGCCGTCTGCTGGGCGTGCTGTCCGTCCGCGACCTGCTGTTGGCCAACGAGGACGACATCATCGAGGACATCATGGACCCCGATGTGGTGTGGGCGCGCACCATGGACGATAAGGAGGATGTGGCGCAGGCCCTGAATAAATACAGCTTCCTGGCGCTGCCCATCGTGGACATGGAGAACCGTCTGGTGGGTATCGTCACCGTGGACGACGCCATGGACGTCATCGAGGAGGAGACCACGGAGGACTTCGAGAAGATGGCCGCCATGCTGCCCTCGGACAAGCCCTACCTCCGCACCGGCGTGCTCGCCACATGGAAGTCCCGCCTGCCGTGGCTGATGATCCTGATGCTGTCCGCCACGTTTACCGGCATGATCCTGAACCACTACGAAAGCGCGCTGGCCGCCTGTCTGGTGCTGAACGCCTATATCCCCATGCTGTCCGGTACCGGCGGTAACTCCGGCACCCAGGCCTCCGTCGCCGTGATCCGCGCCCTCAGTCTGGACGAGGTGGATTTCTCCGACGTGCTGAAGGTTCTCTGGAAGGAGCTGCGCGTCTCCCTTTTGTGCGGTCTGTGTCTGGCAGGTGCCAACTTTGTCAAAATGCTGGTGATAGACCGCCTGCTGCTGGGCAACGCGGAGGTCACGCCCATGGTGTGCCTCGTGGTATGCCTCACCATCCTGTTTGTAGTGATCTTCGCCAAGTGCGTGGGCTGCTCCCTGCCGCTGCTGGCGGAAAAGATAGGGCTGGACCCCGCCGTGATGGCAAGTCCCTTTATCTCCACCATCGTGGACGCCACCAGCCTGCTGATCTACTTCCGCTTCGCGTCGTGGCTGCTGGGCATTTGAAAAATTTGTGCGTTTGCGCGGCATAGCGCCGCTGTTTCCGGGCAAGATAGAGTCGGGTCGTTTGGCCTGACTCTATTTTTCTTTTACGGGAGGAAACGCCATGAATCGCGCTTGTACCAACGATGGGTGCAGCTGCACCCCCAACTCTTCCATCAAGTGTACCGTTACCAACTGCGCCCACCACTGCAAGGACGTGGATCACTGCGGCCTGAACGCCATTCAGGTGGGTACCCACGAGTCCAATCCCTCCATGGATCAGTGTACCGACTGCCAGAGCTACCAGAAGTGCCGGTAACACATCCCGCGTACTGACAGGCCGCCTCCGCTTTCCCGGAGTCCGTCTGCCCCTCCGTGTGCCGACCCACACGGAGTACATACCACGCAGGGAGGTGACACCGAATGTCCGCATCCGCAAAATACGCCGTGGCCGGTATACTGGCCGGCGCTGCCAACGGCTGCTTCGGCGGAGGCGGCGGCATGGTGCTGCTGCCCCTTCTCACCCGCTGGTGCCGTGTAGAGGAGAAGAAGGCCTTCGCCACCTGCGTGGCGGTGATCCTGCCCTTCTGCGTGGTATCCGCCGCCGTCTATCTGCTGCGCACACCCTTTGACCTCACGCAGGCCCTGCCCTATCTGCTGGGCGGACTGGCAGGCGGCTTTGTGGGCGGCAGACTGTTTCCCCGGGTACCCGCCCCGTGGCTGCGGTATCTCTTTGCCGCCTTTCTGGTGTACGGCGGCGTCCGGTATCTCCTGTGACGGCGTGGCTCCTGCCGGTGCTGGCGGGCTTCTGCACCGGCATCCTATCGGCATGGGGCGTGGGCGGCGGCACGCTGCTGTTGCTGCTGATGACGCTGTTCCTCGGCGTGGAGCAGGCCGATGCCATGGCCATCAACCTGCTGTACTTCCTGCCCACCGCCGCCATGGGGCTGCTGTACCACCGAAAAAACGGCCTCTTGGAGCGCGCCGTCCTACGCACCGCCGCCCCGTGGGGTACGGCGGCAGCCGCCGCCGGGGCGCTGGCCGCCACCGCCGTGGACGTATCCCTGCTGCGCCGCCCCTTCGGCGTCTATTTGCTGCTGGCCGCCGCCAGCCTGCTGCTGCAAGCAAAAAAGGGAGGAAAGGCGTAAGCCTTTCCTCCCTTTTTGTTGTGTTAACCCTTGTTGGCGTACAGAGGAACCTCCACATCGAATACCTGCCCGTCCCGCAGAACGGTCAGTGTCATGGTGTCGTCCACCAGATGGGTGCGGCGCACCGCCATCAGGTCGTTGATCTGGTGCAGCGGCTGGCCGTCCGCCTTCAGCAGCACGTCGCCGGGCTGAATGCCCGCCTCCGCAGCGCCGTAGCCGTCCTCCACGGTGTAGACCACCACCTGCCCGCCGTTGTCCGGGCTGTTGGTCACCGTCACGCCCAGCGTGGGGATGCCCCGGAACCGGCCGGTGGCGATGAGGTCGTTGACCACGAAGCACACGTCGCTGCTGGGCAGGGCAAAGCCCAGTCCCTCCACCGTGGCCTCCTCCTCGCTGCCGGTGCCGCTCATCTTCAGGGTATTGATCCCGATGACCTGCCCATACTCGTTGATAAGGGGGCCGCCGGAGTTGCCGTTGTTCAGCGCCGCCGTGGTCTGGAGCAGCGTCATCACGCGTCCCTCCACCTGCACGTCCCGGTTGATGGCGGAGATGATGCCGTTGGTCAGCGTACCCCGCAGCTCCACGCCCAGCGGGTTGCCGATGGCATACGCCGTATCGCCCACCCGGCACTGTCCGCTGTCGCCGAATTCCGCCACCGGCAGAGCCTCGGCGTCCACCGCCTTCAGCACCGCCAGATCCTGATCCTCGTCGTAGCCCACCAGCCTCACATCATAGGTACGGCCGGTGTCCAGCGCGATCCAGCAGCTCTTGCCGCCGGAGATCACATGGGCATTGGTGATGATATAGCCGTCGGACGTCATGATGACGCCGGTGCCGATACTGGCCTTATCGCCCCTTTCCGCCACCACCAGCACGGTGGAGGGATTCACCTTTGCGTATACATCCTGAATGCTCAGCTTTTCGCCGGAGGGCGCCGTGCAGGTCATGGACACGCCTGCCTCCCCCTGCATCCGGGGGATGGTGGTCTTTTCCGTTCGGAAAATATCCACGATGCTGCTGGCATCGCCGCCCTCGCCGTCTGTGCTGCCGTCACCGCGGATGGACGGCGTGTCGCCGCCTGTCAGACTGCTGACAACTATCGCCGCCACGATGACCGCCAGCAGCACGCCTACGGCGATCAGGAATATCCACAGCCCCTTTTTCCCCGCTTTTTTCGGCGCGGCAGGCGGCTGCATGGGTGCAGCGCCCGCCGGCATGGGGCGGGGCTGTACATAGCAGTCCACCACCTCGCGGTCATTCGGGCGCACATACCAGCTGACGACCTCCTGCGGCTCCTCTATCCGTTTTTCTCTGTTTTCTTCCTGCATACGGTATATCCTCCGGCCTCAGCGGGCCATCTGCATGGTAAAGGTAAAGGCGGTCACGCCGTTTTCGCTGGTAACGGTGATCATCTCCTTGTGCTGGGCCAGAATGGTCTTGACCACATACAGCCCCAGCCCGTAGCCGTCCTTATCCTCACTGCGGGACTTGTCCGACTTATGGAACCGCTCGAACAGCAGCGGGATCTCCTCGGCGGGGATGGTCTGCCCCTGATTCCGCACGGTGACATACGCCTTCTCCCCGTTGACGGTCAGCCCCAGATACAGGGTGGACGATGGGGCGGCGAATTTGGCTGCGTTCTCCAGCAGGTTATACATCACCTGCGTGATGAGGTCACGGTCGCCCTGCACCATCACGGAGTCCTCCGGGATCTCCGCGTCCACGTCCAGTCCACGGCTCATGATCTTCTGCTCCATGGACAGCAGGGCGATGCGGGCGGATTCGCACAGGTCGAACTCCTCCTTCCTCATCTCCTGATTCTGGATCTGGGAGATGTCCAGCATCCGCCGGACAAGGCGGCTGAGCCGCCGGCTCTCGTCGGAGATGATCTGCAAGTACTGACGCTCCTTCTCCGGCGGGATGGTGCCGTCCAGAATGCCGTCTGTATAGCCTGCAATGGTGGTCATGGGCGTCTTCAGCTCATGGGACACGTTGGCGATGAAGTCACGCCGCTGCCGCTCCGTCTCCTGCAAGGAGTCCGCCATGGCGTTAAACGCCGTGGCAAGCTCGCCGATCTCACCGCTGCCGGTCTCCTGCATCCGCACGTCAAAGTTGCCGTCGGCGTAGGCGCGGGTGGCCTGCACCATCTCCGCGATGGGGCGGATCTGCTTCGCGGAGGTGACGGAGCTGGCCACGAACGCCACCAACAGGATGATGGCGCTGAGCATGAAGAACAGGCCGATAAACGACCGCCACATCTCCATCAGCGATGAGCTGTCCATGACGGCCAGCACGAGTCCCAGCACCTTCCCGGTATCGTTGGTCATGGGAACGCTCACCGCAAACTTCTTCTGCTCATAGACGCCCACGGTGCTGCGGCCCTCGTAGCCGCCGTCGGAGAGGGTCTTGCCCACGATCTCCTCCGGCACCCGGAGGGACATACCCACCAGTCCCGCGTCGGAGGTCAGCAGCACGTCGCCGGCCTTATTGCAGATGAGGAAGTCCACATCCGTCATCCGGGACGCCACGCCGGCCAGCGCCCGCAGCGCATCCTCCTGGGTGGTCTCCGTCTCGCCGCCGGCCGCCAGATACGTCACCGAAAGCTGGGCGATCAGGTTGGCTCGATCCCGCATTTCCCCGCGCTTTTCGGACACGGTGTAGTTGTAGCTCAGGGCATAGAACGACACGCCCAGCAGCACCATGGTCAGCAGCACCATACCGGCGCTGAGCATGAACTGCCGCCAGTACAGGCTGCCCATGGCACGTTTCATCTTCTCCCGCATGGCGTTACTTCACTTCAAATTTATAGCCCACGCCCCACACGGTCTTCAGCTCCCACTGGTCGGAGACGTTCTCGATCTTCTCCCGCAGGCGCTTGATGTGGACGTCCACGGTACGGCTGTCGCCGAAGTAGTCGAAGCCCCACACCTCGTCCAGCAGCTGGTTGCGGGTATAGACCCGGTTGGGGGTGGCCGCCAGATGGTACAAAAGCTCCAGCTCCTTGGGGGGCGTGTCCACCTTCTTGCCGTCCACCAGCAGCTCGTAGCTGTCCAGATTGATCTCCAGCTTGTCGAACACCAGCTTCTTCTTGGTGTCGTCGGGGATCTCGCTGCGGCGCAGCACCGCGTTGATGCGCGCCATCAGCTCCTTCATCTCAAAGGGCTTGACCAGATAGTCGTCGGCGCCCATCTCCAGCCCGGTGATACGGTCGCCCACGTCGCTCTTGGCCGTCAGCATGATAATGGGGGTCTTGCCCTTCTCCCGGATGTGGGCGCACACCGCCCAGCCGTCCATCACGGGCAGCATGATATCCAGCAGCACCATGTCCGGCGCCTGCTTGTCATACTCCTCCACGGCCTTGCCGCCGTCGTAGGCCAGCCGCACCTCGAAGCCCTCTTTTTCCAGATACATACGGATCAGCTCCGATATGTTGCGGTCATCCTCCACCACCAGAATGTTCCGTGCCATGGCGTCTCCTCCTCACGGTATATTTTCACCTATATTATACCGGGCAGCCTTCATTTTTCCTGAACGTTTTGTAAACTTGCGCGGCATAACTGATTCAGTTTACCACACTTTCCGCCGTTTGTACAGTCTCCGGTGCCGGCCCCACGGTCACATCCGCGTAGTACCATGTCAGGATCTCCTGCCACGTTTTTCCCTGCCGCGCCAGCTCGTTGGCGCCGTACTGGCTCATGCCCACGCCGTGGCCGTAGCCGGTAACGCGGAACGTTACCTTGTCCGCCGACGCGTCGATGGTGAAGCACGCCGAGCGCAGGGCGAAAATGCGCCGCAGCTCCACGCCCCGCAGGGCTGTGCCGCACACCTCCACCGTCCTGACCCGGCCGGAGTCGTCCCGCTCCACCGCGCCGAACCACCGGTCCGGCCCGCCGCTGAGTGTCAGCTCCGGGTGAGCCTTGGCCAGCAGGGACTTGGCCTCCGCCGCGGAGAACGCCGCCGCGCTGTAATAGTTTGGCACCGTCTCCTCCCCCTCCGGGCTGTTCACGCTCCGCAGATAGGGGACATCGCCGCTCCACACGTCGCCCGCCCCCGCCGTTTTCCCGGCGGAGGAGGAGTGGAACACCGCCATGATGGGCTGGCCGTCATACAGTGCCACCTGCCCGTCCGTGGCCGCCACCGCCTCCTCGATACGGCGCTCCCAGCCGTCAAAGTCACCGCCCCACTTCTCCCGCGCCGCCTCCTCCGACAGCCACGCATTGCAGCAGGCCGGGTCGGTACACACATCCGCCTGGGGATGGGCCTCCTTCCGCCCTGCCGCCAGCTGGTAGTATACATAGGTGCGCTCCGCCGCCGCCTGCGCCTTCAGCGCCTCCTGCTCAAAGCTGGCGGGCATCTCGCCCCGCACCACCCCCTGCAAATACGCATCCAGCGCCATGTTCTCCACCGCATCGCCATTCTTCACCGCCAGCTGCACGCCGCTGTCCTTCTGTCCCTGCGGGGACTGCTCCTGCGCCGCGCCGTCAGGCACCGTCTCCTGCGCCGGGGTCTTTCCCGCCGCCAGATACGCGCCGCCGAACAGCAGCACCGTCAGCACCAGTGCCGCCGCCATAGATCGCCGCATACCATCACCTCCCGCAACAGTCTATGAACGGCCTGTCCGGCATATGCAAAAACGCGGCAGGGTGACAGCACCCCGCCGCGTTCCGGTATCGTACCTTATTTTTCCCGCATCCGCGCAAAGAACGATGCCAGCAGGGCGCGGCTCTCCTCCGCACAGATGCCGCCCACCAGCTGGGGATGGTGGGGGAAATTCTCCATGAACAGGTTCAGCACGCCGCCGCAGGCGCCCATGGCCGCGTCCCGCGCCCCGTAGAACACCCGGGCTATCCGGGCGTTGAGGATCGCCCCCGCGCACATGGGACACGGCTCCAGCGTCACATAGAGGTCGCAGTCCTCCAGCCGCCACGAGCCGAGGGCTGCGTTGGCCTGCGCCATGGCCTCCATCTCCGCGTGGGAGTACACGGCCTGCTTCTCCTCCCGCCGGTTCCGGCCCCGTCCGATGATCTGCCCCCGATGCACGATGACGCAGCCCACCGGCACCTCGCCGTGCGCCGCCGCCTCCCGCGCCAGTGCCAGCGCCTGCTCCATATAGTCCTGATGCTCCATCTCTGTCCTTTCCGGGGGAACGGTGTCGCCCCTGACTAACGCCGGTCATATTTGTCCAAACTATCCGTACACTGTACATGACGGGAGGAATCACCATGGCCAAACGACCCACCATCGACCCCGCGCTCCGGGAATTGAAGCAGGAGCTTCTCCGCACCAACGATGCCCTGAAGGACGCCTACACCCGCTTTAACTGCGTGTGCGACTCTGAATTGATCGAAGCCAGCATCTACGAGATCAGCGCCCTGAAGTCTCGCTGCAACTACCTGCTGCGCCGGATCAAGGAGCTTAGCGGCGAGGCTGTCCCCTCCGCCATACCCCGCGCCCAGCCGGTGCAGGCCGCCGCTGCCGCCGCCGTATCGGAGGAGCCGGACGTACCCTGCGTCGCCGCCGACGCCATGAAGGGAGGGCCTGTATGTCGCTCGTAGAAAAATGTGCGCTGGGTCTTGTGCTGCTGTTTCTGCTGGCAGCCTGCCTGCGTCTGCTGCGCCAGCCGTTGAAGCTGGCGCTGCGGGTACTTATCAACAGTGTGCTGGGCTTCTGCGCCCTGTGGCTGCTGAACATGACCACCGGCCTCACCGGTCTGTCGCTGGGTCTGAATCTGTTCAACGCCCTGACCATCGGCGTGCTGGGCGTGCCGGGTCTGGGGCTGCTGCTCCTATTGAAATGGGTGCTGGTGTAGCCCCGCCGGTCATCCGCCCACCGCATCCTCCGCATCGCCGCCCGTGGGTACAGGGGCGCGGTACGGGGGATGCTTTCGTCCCGGCAGGAGAGCCGTCACCGCTCCTCCTTTGTCAGATCCCACCCGTACAGCGGGTAGCGCTGCACCGCGCCGAAGATCTTCTTTTTCAGATCGGGATACCGCTGCCCCAGCTCCACAAGCAGCTCCTTCACCTCCTGCCGGCGGCTGTGTCCGTCCATAGGGCAGGTGTTCTGCACCACCGGCAGCCGGAGCCTCGCCGCCACCCGCCGGATGTCCTCCTCCTGACAGTACAGCAGCGGGCGGATCTGGGTGATGTCCGTCCGATCCAGATACGTCACCGGCTGGAAGCAGCCGATGCGCCCCTCAAACAGCAGGTTCATCAAAAGTGTCTCCACCGCGTCGTCGTAGTGGTGACCCAGCGCGATCTTGCGGATGCCCCGCTCCGTCAGCGCCGTGTGCAGGCTGCCCCGCCGCAGCTTGGCGCACAGGGAGCAGGGGTTTTTCTCCTGCCGCTCCTGAAACACGATGTCGTACACCGGCACGGCGATGCGGATGTACGGCACGTCCAGCGCCGCGCAGTAGTCGGCGATGGGCGCAAAGTCCATACCCGGCATCCCCGTCTCCAGCGTGATGGCCTGCACCTGAAAGGGCTTGGGGTAAAACGTCCGCAGACGCGCCAGCGCCGTCAGCGTCAGCAGGCTGTCCTTGCCGCCGGATACGCCTACCGCCACCGTCTCCCCCGTCTCGATCATGTTGTAGTCCTCCACGCAGCGGCGGACAAGCCCCAATATATGCTGCATACGGTGTTCCTCCCCGTAAAAATGAATTTGTGTTTTGAGAAAACGAGAGAAAACGGGAGATAATCAAAGAAAACATCAGATGTTATTGCCGTAAATGAAATTGATGTTGACAATCACGCCGCGCTATGCTATAAATATGCTTGCGCGTTCAGTGCGCTTTCTCTGTCCCGATTTTAGCAAGGGCACACGGAAATGTAAAGCATACATTATTATAAATTGGAGGAAGAAAACCATGTCCACTTTCATGGCAAACAAGGCCAACATCGAGCGCAAGTGGTACGTCGTTGACGCCGCCGGCAAGCCCCTGGGCAAGACCGCCGTCATCGTGGCCGACCTGCTGCGCGGTAAGGGCAAAGTCACCTATACCCCCCATGCCGACTGCGGCGATAACGTCATCGTCATCAACGCCGGCAAGGCCGTTCTGACCGGCAACAAGATGGAGCAGAAGTACTATCGTACCCACTCCGGCTGGGTAGGCGGTCTGAAGGAGACCAAGTACCGCATCCTGATGCAGGACAAGCCCGAGCTGGCCATGCGCGTGGCCGTCCGCGGCATGATGCCCCGCAACATCGTCACCAAGGACTCTCTGAAGCGTCTGCACATCTATGCCGGCGAGCAGCATGACCATGCCGCTCAGAAGCCCGAGCTGGTCAAGTAAGGAGGAAAAAGAGAATGTATCAGTCCAAGAACCCCTACAAGTACGGCACTGGCCGCCGCAAGTCCTCCGTGGCCCGCGTGCATCTGTTTGAGAACGGCACCGGCTCCATCACCATCAACGGCCGCGACATCGACGAGTACTTCGGTCTGGAGACTCTGAAGATGGTGGTTCGTCAGCCCCTGAACGCTACCAACACCCTGGGCAAGGTGGACATCGTTGCCACCGTCGAGGGCGGCGGTGTGTCCGGTCAGGCCGGCGCCCTGCGCCACGGCATCAGCCGCGCTCTGCTGCTGGTGAACCCCGAGTACCGCGCCATTCTGAAGAAGGCCGGCTTCCTGACCCGCGATCCTCGTATGAAGGAGCGTAAGAAATACGGTCTCAAGGCAGCTCGTAGAGCGCCTCAGTTCAGCAAGAGATAATCTGCTG
>ERZ809074.126-NODE-126-length-129784-cov-89.553947_pt1 | contig 129784 bp, 127 predicted proteins | sample MGYA00520795_ERZ809074 | MGnify/ENA primary metagenome ERZ809074 (study PRJEB31570, sample SAMEA3212989) | Homo sapiens | biome: human-gut; feature: human gut; material: fecal | place: Sweden | collected 2011 ... | reverse complement strand
CGAGGAACACATAGCGAAAGCCCTGCGCTTCCAATGCCTTGAGGTCGCGGTTCACATCTGCCAGTGTGTCTTTTGCGGTAATCTGGATGAATGCAACCTTGGCAAGTTCTGCCTCGCTCATCTCCGCAAAAATCTGGCGGATCATGGTGGTTTTACCCGTCCGGCGCAGACCGTAGAGGATAAACACCTTGTCCTGCTGCCCACCGTAAATGTAGTCGTGCAGCTGTCGGAAGCACTCGCGCTTGCGATAGGCTCGAACAGGGGATGCAAAGGAGTGCAGCGCCTCTCCGGTGCGGACATTCGTGGTAAACGCAGAGGTATCCACAGATTTTCCCTTGGGCAGCTGCTTCTTCAGCGCTTTCAGCTCCCGTTCCAGAGCTTTTCTTTGCTCGATTTGAGCGCGAAAATCCTCCAGTTCATCCGCCGGAATATACTTCTCCCGCCGCTTCTTGTCCTCTGTCCAGCGGTGGTAGAAATATTCCTTGCCGTTGACGGTTTTCTTCGTAATGGAACCGGCTGGCAGATCAGCAATCAGCTGTTCCAGCTCCGCCGCACGTGCCTGCATCTCAGATAACTCCATAGCGCACCTCCTGCGAGATACTATTCTATGTAGAATTATGCCCCATTATACCCGCGAAATCAAGGGTATAATGGGGCATAATTATTTTCTTCGAACTGTTTAGCCATTCCCGCCATGCAGCCAGCAGTCGTCGCTGTGGGCATTGATGACGCCGATGGCCTGCAAATAGGCGTAGATGATGGTGGAGCCAACGAAGGTCATGCCCCGCTTTTTCAGGTCCTTAGAAATGGCGTCGGACAGCGGGCCGGTGGTAACGGCGGGGTCATTTTCGTAGATGACCTTGCCGTCTGTCCAGCCCCAGATATACTTTTCAAAGCTGCCGTACTCTTCCTGAATGTCCCGGAAGATACGGCTGTTTTTGACACTGGCCCGGATTTTCAGCCGGTTGCGGATGATGCCCTCGTCAGAGAGCAGCCGGGCAATCTTTTCCTCGCCGTAAGCGCAGACCTTGTCCAGGTCAAAGCCGTCGTAGACCTCCCGGAACCGCGCCCGCTTGTTCAGCACCGTCTCCCAACTCAGCCCCGCCTGGAAGGATTCCAGAATCAGCAGCTCATACAGAGCGTGGTCATCGTGGCACGGCACGCCCCACTCCTCATCGTGATAGCGGACATAGAGGGGGTTAGCCAGATTGCACCACCGGCAGCGGGGCTTGTTTTTTTCTTCTGTCATGGGAAACCTCCTATACGTCAAAGAACCTTCGCCGCATTCTCCACCATCTGCCGGTACTGCTCTTTTACGTCCGCCGGAGCTTTGATGCGCACCTTGCCCTCGAAGCCAAAGATCCAGTTGAAGAACACCTTGCCAACGGCAACTTCCTCAATGACCCGGAAATTCTGCAGGTCTCCGGCGTAGGTGTGGACATCCGGCCCGAATTGGTCGATGATCGCATCCATCACGCCGTTGTCGCAGAGCAGCTCCACCTCTTTGCGAGGAGCGTTGTACATCCGGAAGGTGGTTTTCACATACTTTTCGACGGAGAAACCGGCCTTGGGCGGCACCGCAGGCTCGTCGAGAATCTCCGGCTGCTCCGCAATGCGGTCTACCCGGTGGCTGCCGATGTTCTCGTACTTGTCCGAATAGCCCACCACATAGTAGTTGTCGCCGTCCCAGACCAGGGAGTAGGGGCTGAAAGTGTATTTCTCTCCGCCGTGATGAAGCACGCGCTCCTTCTTCACGTTGTATTCAATCTTCCGGAAGCGGATTTTCTTATGCCGGTTGATGGCTTCGTTGATGGTGTCGATGATGTAGAAAATCTGCTTGTTTTCCAGCTTTCCCCGGCCGTCCACAACCACATTGCGCTTCAGATCCCGGGCCTTATAGATGCCTGCCAGAGCGCTGCTTCAGAATGCTGGCCAACTGGGCGGTGGTCAGATAGTTGTCCTCATCCGTGCATTCCTGCAGGATCTGCAGAAGGTACAGCGGTCTCAATTTTGCGTCGATATCCATGGTGTTACTCCTTGATCGGTTCGGGTGGTTTCTGCCTCATTTCTCAGTTGGTACGACAAACCGGAAGTTACCGATTCCATACCATTACAAATTCTTTTTCGTCCGTATTGTTATCTATGTTTTCGGATTGAATGGCAAATTCTTCTCGCAGATAAAATCGAATAGCTTTCTTGTTCTTCTGATAAACGCTTAATCTTAGTGTAGATTTGCCTTCTTTAGCGTAATTTAACAGTTGCTTTCCGATTCCTTTTGATTGTACTGCTTTTTTCACGAAAATTCCTTCAATGTAGTTATCGTTCATTCCGATGAATCCGCCTATCTGCTTTGTGCAATCATCTTCATATACATACACTTCCGCAAGGGGCATCATTCCTTTTACTGTATCAAAATTGCTCTGCCAATAATCTGGAGATATAAAACTATGTGCCTGAATATTCGTATTTAACCATATTTGCATCACTGCATCTATATCACCGTCAACATATTTCCTAATCATTTCATCAACTCCGTAAATTCCGATCTGTCGATGTCTCTTCACCTTTCGCTTTCCCCCTGCGGCGCAAAATAATGCGCCTGTGCATAGGCGCACTGTTCGTTGAACCGCCGGGCGGCTTCCCGGCTCAGGGGTGTATCCGGCTGCATCATGTCAAAGGCGTGCATATCAGAGTGGTATACGTCCACGCTGGCGGGAATCCCGCATTTCTTCAGGTTCTCGATATACCGCACCGTTTTGGCATAAAACGGCTCTCCATCCCCTACGAAGGTGTAGGCAGGCGGCAGGTCGGAAAAATCCGTCAAACGGGCGGGAGCGGCATAGGGCGACAGATCGCCCCGCTTCTGCCCCCGCAGATAACAGCACCACGCAAACCGGTTGCGCCGGGTGTTCCACACCTTGCCGTGGTTATCCCGGGAGGTCTCCGTCTCCCGGTCGTCCAGCATGGGGTAAAGGGGCATTTGAAAGGCGACATTCACCGCACCGGTGTCCCGGGCCTTAATGCACAGGGCAGCGCACAACCCGCCGCCTGCGCTCTCGCCGCCCACCATGATTTGGTCAGCACGGATGCCCAACTCGGCAGCGTGGGACTTCATTTACACTAGCGCCGCATGGCAATCGTCCAGCACAGCAGGATATGGCGCAGCAAAGGCCAGCCGATACCCCGGCGACACTACCACCGCCCCGAACTTTTTCACCAGATCGACCGCCCGGGACATATGCACCATTTCCTTCATGCCGAGAATGTACCCGCCGCCGTGGAGCCACAGCACACCGGTGGCCCGCACCGGGACAGTCGTCGGCGACAGCACCAGCGCCGGGATCCGGCGTCGGCCTGCAGGAATGGTGATTTCTTGTACCCGGATCTCCGGGTCAGGTCTCATGGAACGCATGGTTTTCTCCTTCGGTTTCCTCCGCTGTTATCTTAAATTTGGGTGGCCGCATCCTGCTCTTATTGGTCATTCCGGTTCACTTCCTGCTCCAGCAGGAGAAAACGGTCAAAGTCGCTTTCATACAGGCGGTCCTGAATGATGCGGTATTTTTCATATTCCGTTTCCGCGTGGAGCTTTGCCTGCTCCGCACTGATTTTCCCGGGTCTGGTCAGCAGCTGGTTCCCGTTAAACTCGAGGAAGCCGTCCAGCCGCTTCGCCCAGTCCTCCATACTCATGGGGATCTTACGCTCGGCCTGCAGCTCGGCATAGTCCAGATACAGCGACACAATGCGCTCCAGATAGCGCATTTCCTCTGTACTGAGGTAGTTTTTGGCGACGGTCACATCCGCTTTCAGGATTTTCCCTTCTGGCGCATTCTCCCAAGTGGTCAGTCCCATATGCTCTTTGCTGGCATCCGCCCGTTCCACGATCAGTTCCGCTGCTGTGTGGCGGTGAACGGCAAAGTGCATTTTGTTCTGCACGGTCCGGAAGAACTGCCGGGTCGTCTTGGCGTCCTTATCGTAGTCAAACGCCGTGGCATACAGGTCGGTGACCTTCTGATAGAATTTTCGCTCCGACAGTCGAATCTCGCGGATCTGCTGCAGCTGCCGCTCAAAGTACTCGTCCGTGAACATATGACCCTTTTTCAGGCGCTCCACATCCATAGTCCAGCCCTGAATGGTATGGTCCTTGACGATCTGTCCGGCCCACTTGCGGAACTGCACTGCACGCTGGTTGTTTATCTTGAAGCCAACGGCGATGATCATTTGGAGATTATAGTGGTCTTGACTGCGGCTGACCTGACGATTCCCCTCGGTTTGAACTGTCAAGTATTTCTTGACAGTTGCTTCCGGCGTAAGCTCACCATCTGCGTAAATTCGGTTGATATGCTGAGAGATCGTCTGCTTTGTCACATCATACAGTGCCGCCATCATCTTCTGTGTCAGCCAGATATTCTCGTCCTCATACCGCATTTCATAGCTGGCGTCGCTCTCACCGGTGGAGGCCACAAAAGTCAAATACTCAGCTGCTGAACTGCGAATCGCCACGTCTTTTTTCTGCTGATCCTTCATATCACAGCACCGTCCCCTCAGGAAAATTTGGATGTTCTTCTTTTAGAACGGCAAGCATTTATTATTGCCTGCCGAATTTTTGCGGTTTATCTGCCGTGATGGCCACCTTGATGACCCCGTCCAACCGGTTTTCAAAGATGCGGTAGGCTTCTTCGATTTCGCTCAGAGGAAAGCGATGGGTGATGAGCGGCGTGGTGTCCAGCTTGCCCTGCTCGATTAGGCGCAGAATTTCCGCGCAGTCGCAGCCGTCCACGCCGCCGGTCTTGAAGGTCAGATTCTTGCCGTACATCTCCGGCAGCGGCAGCGTCTGTGCCTCGTCGTAGAGGGCAACTACCGTTACAATGGCGTTGGGACGGGCGCAGCGCCATGCAAGCCGGAAGGTATCCTTGCCGCCTGCCACCTCCAGCACCACATCAGCGCCGCCGTGGTCGCTATTTAAGAGCACAAAGCCCTCGCATTCCCCCGGTGTGCAGGTCAGCACTTTCGGATAGTGCTCCCGGACAAAGGTAAGTCGTGCCGGATCTTTCTCGCAGACGATGATGCGCTTTGGCTCTTTCAGTGCTGCGCACAGCAGCGTGCAGATGCCTGTGGGGCCTGCGCCGATGATGAGGACGGTGTCCTCACTTTTGATCTCCGAAATCTTCGCGGCCCAGAAGCCGGTGGCAAGAATATCGCCCACAAACAGCGCCTGCTCATTGGTGACGCTGTCGGGAATCTTGTTGAGTCCCTGATCGGCATAGGGCACCCGGACAAGCTCCGCCTGTCCGCCGTTGATGCGGCAGCCCAGCGCCCAGCCGCCGTCTGGGTCGGTGCAGTTGTTTACCCAGTCATGCTGGCAGAAATAGCATTCGCCGCAGAAGGTCTCCACATTCACCGTTACCCGGTCGCCGGGGCGCACGGTTTTGACCGCTGCACCGACGGATTCCACCACACCCACCATCTCGTGGCCGACGGTGATACCGGGCACGGCACGGGGTACGGAACCGTGCTTGATGTGCAGGTCGCTGGTGCAGATAGAGCCCAGCGTCACCCGCACGACGGCATCCCGGGGATCGATGATCTCCGGCTCCGGCTTGTCCAGCAGCGCAAAATGGTTGTGTTCTATGTAGGTCAGGGCTTTCATGAGTGTTCTCCTTTTGAAATACCGCGGCACTTATTGTGCGGCGGTGTCCTTTTGCAGATGGATGTCGGATAGGATCACCGGGATCTCTTCATCTGTGTCTTCTTTTTTCCACGACACAACAAAGCGAACTTCGGCCGAGCACGGCGTGTATCCATTTGACCGCAGACGATCCAGCCGCTCCCGGCAGGCCTTGGACAGCTTTGCAATCCGGACAGTTCTTCCGTTCAGTTCGGCCAGAAGAAAATAGTTCTCCAATGAAAGGGCCATGCCACTTGAACTGCACCCCATTTGTTAGACGGTATATCATACTATCTAACAAATGGGGTGCAGTTTAGCTTTCAAAGAGCAGGGTATTTGACATTTATCGGTCCGTACCTATAAGCTTCCGGGAACAGTCCTCCAGCCGCGATAAAGCTTCATTCCCTGCATGCCGGCAAATGAACTTCGCAGCCTCGTCCAGGCGAGGCGGACGATAGGACACACCGTGGCAGTCCGAGCCCAGGATATCTATTTCCCGGTTCCGCAGCATCTTTACGGCCCTGTGCTTCGTGCGCCAGTCAAGGAAGAACGACACGTTGCATTGGAACAGAATGCCCATTCGCCGCAGCTTAGGCCACAGGGCGCGGGGCTGGTCGGGGAGATATCGCTCCACATGCGCCAGCACGACCGTCATCTCCTGCTGCTGAGCCAGCGCAGCGAGATCCTCTACCGTGCGGGAGGACCAGCCGCTGAAAGGCATTTCCAGCAAAAGAACACCGGTATCTTGTATGCATAGCTGCCGGACCTGTGCTGTACGGCTGATTCCCTGAAAGTAGTGGACCTCAGCACCCAAAAGCACATGAGGAAGTCCCTGCGTGAGGTGTGCCCGTAAATGCTCCCAGGCGTCCGCGCGGCGGCGCAAAAATACGTCCGGCGGGTTTTCATCCGCATAGAAATGCGGCGTGGCAATAACCCTTTCGACGCCCTGCTCCTGAAGCATACGCAGCATCTGCAGGCTTTCCTCGATGTTCCTGCTTCCGTCATCCATGGCTGGCAGAATATGCGAATGGAAGTCGATCATGGCGCTTTATTTCCTCATATGGGGTTTATCGGATTTGGGGGAGGGACCGGGAGCCGCTTGTGCCTCCTCTCCGTAGCCATAGCCGTATTTGTAGCGGCTGTAGCGCGCATATCGGCCATAACGGCCGCCGGAAGCCGTGGCGCAGGTCATAACAAAGCCCAGCACCTTGATATGCAGATACTCCAGCTGGCGCAGTGTTGCCGAAAGATCCTGACGGTTGCTGTAATCCTGCCGGACGACAACGAGCATCCCCTGGATCAGATTGGCGACAACCAGGCCGTCCGAAACAGCGTTTATCGGCGGCAAGTCAAAAATAACAAAATCAAAGCTTCGCACCAGGTTTGCCGTTACGGCGTTCATACGCTCCGAACCAAGCAGTTCGGACGGATTGGGCGGGATATCGCCGGACGTAATGACCTTGAGGCTGTCCAGCAGTCCGACATCCTGAACCACATCCTGTTCCTGACACAGACCTGCCAGCAGATTGGACAGACCCGGAGCCGGATCGATCGCCAGACGGCGCGCCAGATTGGGACGCCGCATGTCCGCCTCGATCAGCAGGACCTTCTTGCCTGTTTCGGCGAGCGTATAGGCAAGGTTGATGGACGTCGTGCTCTTGCCCTCGCCGCGCATAGCGCTTGTAACACCGACGACCCGGCACTTTTTCTCATCCGGCAGGGCAAAAGTCAGATTTGTGCGCAGCAGCTTATACGCCTCGGAGGCGGCAAAGCTGAGCCGGTCCCCCTGCATGGCACGCTGTTCCCTTAAAGAGACAGCTTCCTCCGGAATAGGCTGTTCCTTCCTGAAGATCATTGGTGGGATCCCTCCTTCTGCCTGTACCCGTAGTCATGGCCATTGCTTTGCTGCAAAAGCTCAGGGATAACCGCCAAAACCGGGATCTGGGGATACGCCTGAAGCAATTGATCTTCGCTGCGGATCTGATTGTCAAAAAGCTCCCGCAGGATAAAGAACGCGCAACTGAGAATAAGACCGGTCAGCATACCCAGCAGCGTATAGCACGGAATGCTGGGGCTTGCCTTTGAGGTGGGAAGCTGCGCATAATCCACGACCCGCACAGAGCTGCCCTCCACTACGTCGGCAATGCGGGCCGGAAGCACCTGAGTGACCGTGTTGGCAATATTCCTGGCCTCCTGCGGATCGGTGCTGGCAACAGTGATCTCGAAAACTTCAGTTCCGTTGACCGCCTGCGCACGGATCATTTTGGTGAGTTGTTTGTCCGTATAGGTCAGCTTCGCGGCTGAACGGATCTGATCCAGGGTGGTGCGGCTGCTGAGGATGACCATATAGGTGTCTACAAGGCTCTGCGCCGCGGAAAGCTCGGAATTGCTGATCGGCTTGCCGGGATCCTGTGTGTTATTGACGTACATCAGGGCGCTGGCTTCATAAGTGGGGGTAATCAGAAAGCGTGCCCAGGCAAAGCAGATCGCGCCAAGTACCACCGAGATCAGGGCGATGATCCACGCGCGGCGCCATAGGGCACTCATCAGCGTGATCATGTCTACCTCGCGGCATGCATCACTCTTGTTCATGAATATCTTTCCTTTCCGTTTTTAGTGGAGCATCCAGTAAATCGTGAAATAATGGTAATATTGTAGCATAACACTTTCCGGATTTCAACGTTTTTATTCTTCACATTTACTTATATTGAGTCCTGTATGTGAATCATAGCAAACGCAGCAATAGGGCCCTTCTTCTATCGGGATCGTCTTTATGACCACAGCGTATTTTTCATAGCAGTGCCGTGTTGCGTAAGAGTAGCGCGCTGAATCCCCTATCGCCTCGCTCCTTTTCGATTTACTTCTGCATAAAAAAACGAAATTATACTTGATTCAGCATTTTCTCTTGATTATTCTTTTCTATATGCTATAACAATTAGCGTTATTACTTACTAAGTGCGCTCAGGACGTTCCATTATATGTGAAGAAGCATAGATGTGTAGATGTTGTTAAGAAATTGTATCATGCGATAAGGTTTTGCTTCAATTGCAGCAGCGTGTCGTTCAGATGTGCGAAATCGAAGTTTTTTTCATCACGCAAAGCATTGGCTTCGTGATTTAAAGTTGCTGCGTATTTTCAAAGTTGATATCGGCCCAAGAGGAGAAAATTAGGATGGAGTACTCAGTTTTAATGTCTGTGTATACAAAAGAAGAACCTGTATATCTTGATACAGCCATTCAAAGCATGCTGGATCAAACCGTCAGAACGGACGACTTTGTAATTGTATGCGATGGGCCGCTGACAGCAGAGCTGGATGCGGTTTTGGAACGGCATCTTGCGCAAAATCCTGCCGTACTTCATCTTGTCCGCCTTCCGCAGAATATTGGCACCGGGGCAGCATTGAATATCGGCCTTACTCATTGCAAAAATGAATTGATCGCAAAAATGGACTCGGATGATATCTCCGTCTTGGACCGGTGCGAACGGCAGCTGAAGGAGTTTGCTGAAGATGACAGGCTGACGGTAGTCGGCGGAAACATTCTTGAATTCACGGAGGACCCGGCAAAGCCTGTCAGCCGGAGACTTGTTCCCTGCGATAATGAAGGAATACAAAAATACGCAAGGAGACGGCAGCCGTTTAATAATATGACGGTCATGTACAAGAGGAGCGCCGTTCTGAAAGTCGGCGGCTATAAGGCGATGACCCGCAGCGAAGACTATGATCTGTATGTCAGGATCCTGCACGAGGGCTACTACTGCAAAAATATCAACGACGACTTGGTGTTTGCAAGGATCAAGGAAAACGCGGCAGACAGAAGGACTTCATATGTAACCTACCGGGGATTTATAAAAACAAGATGGAGCGCGCTTCGATCAGGCTTCTCGTCACCGTGGGATTTCCTGGTTGCCTGCGGCGCACAGACGGTCGTTTTCTTATCTCCGGCATTCCTTCAGAAGTTGATTTACAGGAAAATCCTGCACAAGCCCGTCGGAGACTCTGTCGAGACATGTATATTGCAGCAGGCGGAAATGGAACAGCATGCTACAGGAGGCTGACAGCAATATACTTTTGGGGAGATGCCTCGATCCAAATATATATAAACCAGATTCACACAATCATCAACGAACACCGCTTGCGCGGCGGCATGACCGAAGGCGCAGCGGATTTTCTGAGCCACGGCGGAGAGGAGATCAATGGCAGTTCAACTTGAGAAGATGACTGTGCACCAGGAACTTCTGCTTGAAATGCTGAAGGATTTCGATGCAGTATGCAGAAGGCATCATATTTCATATCAGCTATTTGCGGGAACTGCTTTGGGCGCTGTACGCCACCACGGGTTTATTCCGTGGGACGACGATATTGATGTTATTTTGATCCGCAGTGAGTATCAGCGCTTTTTTGACGAGGCCGCTGGTGACTTTGACCCGGAAATTTATTATGTACAGCAGGAACACGGCGCGCATTGGCCGATGCCCTTTTCCAAGCTACGGCGGAACAACACCACCTGTATAGAAAAATATCACTCGCGGGATCCGCAAATGCATCAGGGCGTTTACATAGATATTTTTCCCTGCGATAATCTGTCCGGTCACCCGGCCGCAGGATGGCTGCAGTTTGCCGCATCAAGGGCGATCTTCGCGAAGGCGCTCTATGCGCGGGGCTATGAGACGGACAGTATTGCGAAAAAGCTGTTCATGCAGTTCTGCCGGTTGCTTCCCAGAGGCCCTCTTGAAGAATTCTGCGTGTGCAGAAGCGGCTCCGGATCGGGTATGGTACAGGCCTTTCTGGCTGGCGGCAGAAAATATAAAAAGAACATTTTCCCTCGTGCCTGGATCGAAGATACGGTCTATATGCGCTTTGAGGACGCCGATTTCCCCATATCGTCGCACTACGATGCACTCCTGACGCAGCTATATGGTGATTGGCATACGCCTTCTCCGCTGGCTGAGCGTAAGTGCAAAGAACATGTCGCTATTCTCGATCTGGAGCGTCCCCATACGGAGTATTTGGAGATACAGCAAACCATGCGGATCGAAGATCATACGAGAAGTATTCGCTGATATAAAATCAGGGTACATAGCTGGGGTTCGCGGTCCATTTCCTGCCGTCCGGTGAACTTCAGCGCGCTCTGTTTGAACAAGTGTATGCTTGCAGTCTGCAATGAGCATATAAATCACACAAAAAGGAAGGGAAAACATGCAACACAGGAAACGAACCAAAGTGACTGCAGCGCTGCTGGCGCTCTGCATGCTGGTATCGCTGCTCCCAGTGACGGCTTTCGGCCTGGATCCGCAGAGCGCGGAGCTTGGCAAGGGAAGCACCATTGACGGCACGGGATATCATGTCACGTCGGTAAAAAACTACTCCATTGCACCCGACATTTCCGAGCGAGTTATTATCACCAATAACGATGCGGGTAATTCCCAGACGGTTGCAAACGTCATGGAGGTCAACACCTCCGGCGGCCGGGCCAAAATCGTGGCCGGTTACGGCAACCGCAACCCCAAGGAGCAGGGCTGGACCCTGAAAACCACCACGGACCAGGCCCATGTCTATGAAAAAGAGTCCGGTCTGAACGTGGTGGGCGGCGTCAACGCCTCCTGGTTCAACATCAACACCGGCGAGCCCTCCGGCTATCTGGTGATGAACGGCGTGGTGCACCACGACAGCTCCAGCCGGGCGTTTATCGCCGCCTTTGACGACGGCTCCGTGAACGTGTTCCGGGAGGGCACCACCTTGGCCCAGGCCGAGGCGGATCAGAGCGCCAAGCAGGGCAAGACTGTGAAGATCCTGGAGGCCGTGGACGCCCTGGTGGCCATGGTTTGGGACGGTAAGGTGGTCATCACCGAGTCCGGCAACAGCGGCTACTATCCCCGCACCTGCGTGGGCATCAAGGCCGACGGCACCGTGGTGCTGTTCCAGGCCGACGGCACCATGGCCCCCCGTTCCGTGGGCTATACCGCAGCCGAGGAGGCCCAAATGATGGTGGCCCTGGGCTGTGTGGCGGCCATCCAGCTGGACGAGGGCGGCTCCTCCACCTACATCTCCCAGCGGGAGGGTGAGCAGGATGTGACCATGCGCAACACCCCTGCCGGCGGCAGCGAGCGCGTGGTGTCCGGCACCATCCTGGTGGTGTCCACCGTGGCGGCCTCCGGCGAGTTTGACCACGCCGCCGTCACCCCCGACGACGAGTACTATACCCCCGGCTCCTCCGTCACCCTGACGGCGGAGGCCATGGACTATTCCGGCGCTGCCGCCAAGGCCCTGCCGGAGGACGCGGTTTTCACCGTCAGCGACGCGTCCATGGGCACGGTGACCGCCACCGACCTGTCCGGCAGCAGCGCCAGCGCCGTGTTCACCTCCTCCGGCAAGACCGGGGATGTGACGGTGAACCTGGTCAGCGGCGGTCAGACGGTGGGCTCCGCCGTGCTGCATGTGCAGAACCCCGACCGGCTGGCCTTTGCCTCTGACGAGGTGAACCTGAACTATAAGGACGTCAGCGATCTGGGCTTCAAGGCCACCTATCAGACGGAGACGGTCCATCTGCAGGATAACGATATCCAGTGGAGCATCTCCGACCCCGGCGCCGGAAGCTTCAGCGGCAACCTGTTCACCGTTACCGACAATGTGAAGTATTCCGGCAGTCCCACCGTCACCGCCGTGCGGGGCGACCTGACGGCCTCCGTCACCGTGAACATCGGCATGGAGCCCACCATGATCATTGACGGCGGCGACGCGGATCCCTGGGATTACTCCACCATCGGCACCACCGTGGATGAGACATTCAGCGGCATAGCGTCCAACGCTGTGGCCGTTGGCCATTATGCACTTGTCGGACGCGGCGGCGTGGTAAAGGGCTCCGTGGTGTCCGACACCGACGAGGCCTATGCTGATATCGTCCGCTTCGGCCACAAAGCCGTGAAGCTGGAGTATGACTGGACGAATATCAACGGAACCGACGGCGCCTGCCTGGGCCTGGGCGACAATCTGGCCATCGACGGCAGCCCCACCGCTCTGGGCGTGTGGGTCTACATCCCCGAGGGCGTTCCCGTCCCCTGGCTCCGGGCCCAGATTGCCACCAGTACTGATGGCGGCAACAGCTGGACCAACGCCTATATCAACTTCAGCAACGGCAGCGCCGGCGCCGGTGAGGGGCTGAAGTCCGGCTGGCAGTATCTGGAGGCTGACCTGACCTCCTATGCCGGCGCAAAGATCCGGGTCAACAGCGGCATGCTGTTCCGGGCCATGGTCACCACCGGCGGCATCGGCTGGTATACCACCGACGGGGTGAAGCTGGACAAGAGCGAGCTGAAGGGCTATATCCTGCTGGACAACCTGTGCGTGGTGTACGGCGCCAACAACCAGGATGTCACCGCCCCGGTGGTGAGCTCCATCCAGCTGGTCAACGATGACGGCACCAAGACGGAGCTGGAGGACGGCGCGGTCCTGAATTCCGGCAATCTCCGCTTCTTCGTCACCTATGACGACAGTGAGGAGACCGACCCCTACGCCACCGGCGTGGAGTCCGCCTATTTCTATTTCGACGGCACCTACCGGGGCACGTATGACCGGGACAACCTGGGCAGCACCTCCGGTCTGATGCACTTCGGCAACGGCCTGCACTCCATCACCTTCTATCTGAAGGACGGCTACGGCAACGTCACCCGGGAGACCCGGTACTTTACCGTGAACGCGGAGCAGACGGACGTGCCCAGCGTGTCCCTGGAGCTTCAGGGCCAGCCCACTGTGGGCAAGACCTGGGAGCTGGCGCTGAGCAGCAGCGACCCGGCGTCCATCACCTCCCTGAGCGCCAATGTCTCCGTTTCCCGCAGCTATCCCGTCACCGGTGTGACCTTCCCGGAGGGCGTCACCGGCACCTGGTCCTATGACGCGGGCGTTGTGTCCGTGAGCATCACCGCCGTGGACCACCAGGTGTTTACCGCCGGTGCTCTGGCCGTGATCTCCGTCAGCATCCCCACCTCCGTCACCGAGGGCAGCAGCGTCAACGTGCAGGTCACCAAGGGGTCTTACGGCTGCAAGCAGACGGAGGGCCTGGGCATCAGCGACCTGAACCAGTATGCCACCGGCTTCACCACTCCCGTGACGAACCGCCCCATTGAGGCCATGTACCGCATCCAGGCGGATACCGCCGTGGTGGGCAGCGCAGCCGCCGCCTCCGTCACCGTGATCCGGGACGGCAAAGCCGCCGCCGGCGTCAGCGTGTACGCCGACGATGTGCTGCTGGGCGTTACCGATGAAAACGGCCGGATTGACATCTCCAGCCTGACGGCCGCCCAGGGCAGCGTGAACCTGCGGGCCGCCGACGCGGAGGGCAACTGCTCCTATCAGATCACCCTGTACAGCTATGACGCTGTGGGGGATGAAACCGGCGCTCCCTATTATGTGATCTATAACCTGTCCCAGAGCGCCGACGGCAAGACCGTCACCTGGATGAGCAATCCCGTCCACAGCGCCGCCCGGGCCGTGGCCCGGATCTCGGCCAGCGCCGACATGACCGGCGCTGCGGAGGTGGAGGGCGAAAGCCGCCTGATCTCCTATTCCTCCAGCAAGCAGATCAACCGCGTCAACGCGGTGTCCCTGACGGGCCTTGAGGCCGGGGCCACCTACTATTACCAGGTGGGCGACGGCTCCGTCTGGTCGGAGGTCCGCAGCTTCACCGTGCCCGCCGCCGAAAAGCAGACCCGGTTCTTCCTGCTAGCCGATATCCAGGAGGAGGCCGCCCTGGAGGGCATGGGACGCATCGCCAATCATCTGGCCGGGCAGTATCCCTTCGGCGTCCAGCTGGGCGACGCAGTGGATAACGTCCGCTACTATAACCAGTGGGAGGACGCCCTGTCCCTGTTCACTCTGGACGGCATCCGCAACACGGATATGATCCACGTGATCGGCAACCACGAGGCCGATGACGGCGGCAATAACGCCATCGCCGCCAAGAGCGTGTTCGGCGTGCCCGCCGCCTGGTACTCCGTGGAGCGCGGCGATGTGTATATTGCCGTGCTGAACCACACCTCCGACAAGGACACCCTTCAGCAGTTCACCCAGTGGCTGGTGGAGGATGCGGCCAAAACCACCTGCACCTGGAAGGTGCTGGTGACCCACGTGCCCGCCTACTACACCAATCCCACCGGCGGCGGCGAAACCTATGTGCAGTATCTGCCCGCTGCCTGCGATGCAGCCGGCATCGACTTCTACTTCTCCGGCAACGACCACAGCTATGCCCGCACCGCCCCCATGACCGGCGGTCAGGTGGACGAAAACGGCACGGTGTACTACATCTGCGGCTCCACCGGCGGCAAGTCCTATTCCATCGTGAACAACCCCGACTTCCACTTTGACGTAGCCACCCTGGACTTCGACAGCGTCTATGTGGACGTCACCGCCGACCGCTTCCAGGCCACCGTCACCGCCTATAACGTGGCCGCCGACGGCACCCGGACGGTGCTGGATCAGTTCACCAAGCGCACGGCTCCCGTCTGTGCAGACGACGAGCACTCTTATGTGTATGACCGGACCACCGGCGAATTGGAATGCTCCGTCTGCGGCCACACGGAGAATGCAGCTCAGCTGCAGTATAACGGATGGGCCACTGATAAGGACAGCGGCCGGAAGATGTTCTTCTCCGCCGGGCAGCCGGTTACGGGTTATGTGAAGCTTTCCGATCAGTTCTATCTGTTTGATGAGACCGGCCTGGCCTATGAGGGCAATTATGACCTCTGCGGTGAATCCTGCTTCTTTGAGTCCGGCAAGTACGTCAGCAGCTCCAACGCCGATGTGCTCAATGCGGGCAAGCTTGGCGATGACATTGCTTATGTCATCTATAAGGATGGCAGGATGGTCCTTGATGGCACGGGCAGGACCTATGACTTCCAAAGCAATGGTATGCGTCCCTACATCCACTATATTCAGCAGATCAGGTCCATTCGGATCGGGAGCGGCATCCAATACGTCGGTACATATTTGTTTGCATTTACAAATGTGACCTCCGTTGAGTTTGCTCCTGACGGAGCACTGAGCTACATTGGCCCCGCCGCTTTTTATCAGTGCTATTACCTCCAATCCATCGAGATCCCCAGCAGCGTGAGGCACATCGGCAACAATACGTTTGCCGGCTGCCCGGTCCTGAGCAAGGTCGTTATCCCCAGCGAGACAACCGCCATGCACTACAATACTTTCCGCAACAGTGCGAAGGCAACGCTCTATGTAGTGGAGGGCAGTTACGCACAAAACTATGCCATCAATTACAATATTCCCTATGTGCTGACCAGCACACCGATCAGCGGCGGAATCGTAACTGTAAATGGTGTCCTGTACTACTACAAGGGCGGCCATCCCTACTATGCGGGTCTGTTCCAGCTTGACGGCAACTACTATTATGCCCGCTCCAGCGGCCAGCTGGTGGTTGACCGTACCTATTGGATCACCAAGACCAACGACCTTCTGCCTGCTGCGAACTACCAGTTTGATGCCGACGGCAAGATGCTGAACGCTCCGACCCCCGATCCCAAGCCGGATCCTGATCCCAAGCCGGATCCTGATCCCAAGCCGGATCCTGATCCCAAGCCGGATCCTGATCCCGAGCCGGACCCCGATGCTCTGAGTATCGTCAGCGAAAACGGCGTGCTGTACTGCTATCAGCATGGCAGCCGCTATTATGCGGGTCTGTTCCAGCTTGACGGCAACTACTATTACGCCCGCTCCAGCGGCCAGCTGGTGGTTGACCGCGTCTATTGGATCACCAAGACCAACGACCTTCTGCCTGCCGCGAACTATCAGTTTGATACCAGCGGCAAAATGCTGAACGCTCCGACCCCCGATCCCAAGCCGGATCCCGATCCCAAGCCGGATCCCGATCCCAAGCCGGATCCCGATGCTCTGAGTATCGTCAGCGAAAACGGCGTGCTGTACTGCTATCAGCATGGCAGCCGCTATTATGCGGGTCTGTTCCAGCTTGACGGCAACTACTATTACGCCCGCTCCAGCGGCCAGCTGGTGGTTGACCGCGTCTATTGGATCACCAAGACCAACGACCTTCTGCCTGCCGCGAACTATCAGTTTGATGCCAGCGGTAAAATGGTCGGCAGATAACGCATATCCAAAATAAATTTCGGGCTGGCTGGGAATCTTTTTCCCGGCCAGCCCGAAAATGAAAGAGAACATTACGATGAATGTTGAAACACTGGTTGTAACGACTGGCCAAAGTGATAACCACCTCCCCCAGCAGATGCATATTCAGACAGATGCCCTCATCGGGAATCAATGCGGCAAAGACAGTCTGTCAGAGCATGTCTATCACGGCCACAAAATCCGCTATATCAACACCTCTACCCATGGTGTCGGGATCAATCGAAACGAAGTCTTAATGCGCGCTACAGGGGACATCTGTGTTTTAGCAGATGATGACATGGTTTTTCTGGACGGATACGAGAAAACGATCTGTACCTGGTTCCAGAAGCTCCCCCAGGCAGACATCCTGCTTCTGAATCTGGAGGGCGGTAAGGCTCGGCACCGCAACACAAAGGTGACGCGGATCACCACTATGAATTACGGAAAATACGGTGCCGCCCGTATAGCATTCCGCCGCGAGGCGGTGCACTTCAGCGGCGTGATGTTCCATACCATGTTCGGCGGCGGCTGCCGATACAGCTGCGGCGAAGATACCCTTTTTCTGCGGGACTGTCTGCGTAAAGGTCTCCGTATCTATGGCATTCCGGCATCGATCGCGCAGATTGATGACAGCAGTTCATCTTGGTTTCAAGGCTATTCCGACAAATATTTTCAGGATAAAGGGATTCTCTATTATGCGCTGGATGGTAAGTGGGGACGTCTGCACGCGTGGATCCATTGCTTCCGTCACCGGCACAGGTATCATGAGTATGGTTGGAAAAACGCTGTTAAGCAAATGGTGAAAGGAATGGGTACGGTCAAGTGATACACAAACCTGTTTTTTCGATCATCGTTCCGGTTTATAATGTGGAAAATTATCTGAACGCTTGCGTTCAGTCTCTTATAAATCAAACTTTTTCTGATATTGAGATCATATTAGTTGATGATGGCAGCCCGGATAACTGCCCCGCTATGTGTGATACATATGCCGCCGCAGATTCCCGCGTGCATGTCGTTCATCAGCCGAACAGCGGACTATCTGTCGCGCGAAATACGGGGCTCGCACATGCTGCCGGGTCCTATGTTCTCTTTGTTGACTCAGACGACATTATCGACCTCGACACATGTCAGCGCCTGCTCCCCTTCGTCGATAAAAGCGCAGATATCATCATCGGCGACGGGATCAGCGTTGGTACCAGGAAAAAGCTCTCCCATGGATATACCGCAGCCTGTGTCCGCGGGGATATGTACCTGAAGCTGGCGCTGCATGAAGGCTCTATGCCTATGGCGGCGGTACTGTATATTTACCGGCGTGAATTTCTGCAGGAGAACCGGCTTGTTTTCAAGCCGGGAATTCTCCATGAAGACGAACAGTTTACGCCCCGTGCATTTCTATCTGCCGAAAGGGTAATTGAAAGTGGTATTTGCTTTTACCACTATATCACCAGAGATGACTCCATCACCACGCAGCAGGACTTGCGCAAAAATGCCGCCGATTTGTATGACAGCATTTTGGAGCTAACCGATTTGTATAAACAACTTGCAGATCAAAAGCTGAAAAATCGCCTGCTGGATTCGCTTGTAACAAAATACCTGAGCCTGTTTCAGGCCGGCAGACTCCAGCAATATGGGAAAGCTTATATTCACAAGCGCTTCGTACTATGCAATGCCAGGCGTCCAAAGACCGTTTGCAAAGCGTTGTTATTTGCCATAAGCCCCCCATTATACTGGCACGTGAATAACTGGGTAAAACAAAGGAGGGCGTAGTATGGAAGTGCCGCATCAAATTCCTAAAATCATCCATTATTGTTGGTTTGGTAAGACTTCCTTGCCGGAGGATGCGCAGCGCTGCATTGCCAGTTGGAAAAAGTTTTGCCCTGATTATGAGATTGTGGAATGGAATGAAACGAAGATCAATCTTTCCGCCCTGCCTCTCTATGTCCAACAGGCATATGCAGCACAAAAGTGGGCATTTGTTGCAGACTATGTACGCCTTTATGCTCTGATCAGGTATGGCGGAGTCTATATGGATACGGATGTAGAGCTTGTTGCCCCTCTGGATCGTTTTATGAACCAGGCAGCTTTTGCAGGGTTTGAGGATGCCTCGCATGTTGCAACATGTGTCATGGCCTGTGAGCCGGAATTCCCTCTTTTTAAAGAATTTCTGCTGCAGTACAGCAATATGCAGTTTTTGAATCCGGACGGAACGTTGAACACGACCACGAATGTATCTCGCCTGACAGATATCTGTCTCGAACGGGGGATGCTCCAGAATGGTCAATGTCAGTCTGTTGCAGGACTTACGATTTACCCTGCGGATTACTTTTGCCCTTTGGCATTGGATACCGGCCTTTTAAAACAGACAGAAAACACGGTCGCCATTCATTGGTTCGCAGGAAGCTGGTGGAGCAGCGAGGAAAAATACGCATGGAAAATCACCCGTCGCCTGCATCGCATCCTTCCTGTAAAAACGGCCAAACGGCTGGGCAAAGCGATCGCAATTGCACGATATCGCGGATGGAGTTCTCTTGCAGAAACTTTTTCCGATTTTTGCAGAAAGCAGAGGAAGCATGAATAATAAACTCGAAAAAAGCAAGAAACTGATCCAAAACGTCTTTCTCTTTTTTTTAGCAAGCTTTATCCCAAAAACCATCTCATTTTTCATGGTTCCGCTGTATACAGAGTGCCTGTCCACCCTGGAATACGGAACGATAGATCTGATCACGACAACCGTTCAGCTGCTTCTTCCTATATTGACTCTGCAAGTTCAGGATGCCATTCTGCGTTTTTCCGTTGCCGGACAAGATGATCCCCGCAAAGTCTTTTCCATTGGCCTGCGTATTGTATCAGCTGGCTTTGTTTTTTTGGCGTCTGCAACATTTTTGCTGACCATGCTGGGAGTTGTGGACCTGAACGGAGCTTACATTGCTTTTTTTCTTGCAAGCTATCTCACCGGTGCGCTGGGCAATGTTGTGAACTATTTTTTGAGAGCCCTGGACAAGGTCAAAGAAATCACGATCGCCTCAGTTATTACTTGTCTGATAACTGTGTCATGCAATCTTTTGTTTCTGCTGATCTTCCGTTGGGGTGTAAACGGATATTTACTGGCGAATATTCTCGGGCATGTATTGAGTCTGCTGTATCTGATGCTCGCAGCTCGTCTGGGACGATACATCTCTTTCCGGATAAATGATCCGGAGTTGACCCGCCGGATCATTGTCTTCAGCCTGCCGATGATCGTCAGCGCACTTTCCTGGTGGATCAATAATTCGCTGGATAAGTATATTCTTTCCTTTTTCTGCGGCGTCTCTGCAACCGGGCTTTTGGCTGTGGCCTATAAGGTTCCGACTATTATCTCCACCCTTGGCGCAACCATTTCCAAAGCGTATTCCGTTTCGGTGCTGCAAAATTTCGATCCAACAGATAAGGATGGATTCTTGGGGCAAAGCTATGCGGTCATCAGCTTTTCTATGGTGCTGTGTTCCTCCGCCCTGATGCTGATAAACATTCCGTTATCGCGGCTGCTATTTGCCAAAGAATTCTATGCGGCCTGGCAATTCGTACCTCCTCTGCTTTTATCGGCATTATTTAACTACATGTCGCTTTCCTGTGAAAACATGTGCCTTGCATTGAACCGCACGAGACTGATATCTTCAACGGCGCTGATAGGAGCGGGCATTAATACATTTCTGAACCTCTGCATGATCCCCCTTTTGGGAAGCTATGGCGCAGCGGTCGCCACGGCTATAGGCTTCTTCTGCGTATGGATGATGCGTTATATATGGATCCTGCGGCATATTCAATTGAAGAACGCACGCATAAAGGAACCCCTCAGCTACGGGCTGCTTTGGGGACAGATGTTCGCCGCATACTGGGGAAATCGTCTTTTGCTGCTGCAGATCTGCATTTTCGTCGTACTTATTTTCTTATATTGGCGCGAGTTTAGTCAAATGCTGCACGTCATTCTGAAAAGAATATCTTCACTACATTGTAAGGGGACACTGTGATGCTGCTATCCTATATTGTTTATTTCGGCTTACTGATAGAGTGCTGGATATTCTCTTATTTTGCCGAGAAGCGAAACCGCAAGCTTCTCATATGGGTAATCATTCTATCCCTTACCATGGCTGCCGGTCTGCGAGCCTATTCGGTAGGTCTTGATACCCCGAGCTATGTTGAGAAGTTTTCGTACATATACAAGGGGATGTTTTCCTATGCCTACGGTCTGGAGGAGTCCTTCAAATACATCTGCTATGGTATTTTGCACGTGATCCCGAATGCATCGTTTTTGCTTGGGCTATTGGCGCTGATTACGCACGCCTGCATTATTTTACGATTTTGGGAGCTGCGCGGGATCGCGTCCTTTCCATGCATGGTCGTATTCTATTATATGTCTTTCTACTTCATGTCCCTCAACGGGATAAGGCAATTTGTCGCTGTGGCAATCGTTTTTTGGGGAACGCGCTATTTGGGGCAGAAAAAGTTCCTGCGCTTTATTTTGTGCATTTGTATCGCCGCATTGTTCCACCAGACTGCAATCGTAGGCTTCCTTCTTCTGCTGCTGAATGCATTTCAGTGGAAGGAATTGCAGCAGAAGCAAAAGCTCCTGTACATTCTTTTCATTCTTTGCGTTCCGTTAATCATTGTCCTGCTTTCAAATAAGATGGCCCAATATAGCCGCTATTTTTCTGATCTTTCCATTAACATAGGGCTGATCGTGCCGGTAAAGCTTGCACTATGGATGTTGTGTATGCTGTTAATGGCGCACAGTGCAATGTATCAGGAATTCCTGTCATCCATCCATGCTTCCGAAAAATTCGACGTGCGCATATCGTACATAATTTATCTTTTTGGGCTTTTGCTCGTCTCATTGGGATACTTCTTCCCGACTTTTATCGAACGCATCAGTTGGTACTTTTATGTTTATGAAGGGGTATTTTATGGGGCCCTATTGAAAAATACGGAACGGGGCACAAAAATTCCAATTTCCTGTGGGATATTTCTCCTTATCGCCTATGGGTTCTGGTACAGTCTATCGCATGATTCTCAAGGAGTGATGCCATATCTGTTTATAATCTAAGCATATATTGACTTTTATATTCTGATATTTGTGTAGAACAAGAGCATGTCTCGCCGGTATTTACCGGTGAGACATGCTCTTGTTTATGTATTCGCCTCCGACAACGAGTTTCAAACCGTCTAGTCCACGACCTTTGAGTAACTGAAAGTGTCAGACTTACCCGATTTCCTCATTTACCGTAATGATCGAATGCGAATCGATCCAGTAGCATCCGAATCGCGCAAAGGCCACTGTCTTGCCGGAATAGGCCGGAACCGTGAGGCTGGCAAGATACCCGCCCGACATGGTATTCGTTCCCGTATCCTTCCAATACGGGGCTGCGATTACCGCCTTGTTCGCATCATAAAATGCGATGCGTTGTTCGTTGATAGCGGCCGACCCCTCCTTCAGGTTCATCCCCTCAAATCGTACCGTGTCCCCGGAATGGACCGGGATGAATCCGGTAATGTATGTCGATGCTTGCGGGGACGGGTTGCCAGAGCTGCTCAGCCGGTATCCCTGCTGGTATCCGACGCCGTTGAATACCGCCCCGCCGGCGTCCGTCGAAATGGGGATCTGATTTGTATACGCCGCAGTCGCCACAGCCGTGATAACGACGTTCCCGGTCACGCTTGCAATATGGACGGTGCTGCCGGACACCGCCGTGGCCGTGATATCTGTGCCGCCCATGGTGACCGAGATGCTGCCGAGTTTCTTCCCGGCATTGGGGGTAATCGTGACGCTGAGCGCCGCGCCTTCGCTGATTTCCGTCCCCGCAGCATTGCTTGTGCAGTCCGTCAGATGCTGCGTCAGAGTATACTGCGTAACGTAGTCGGAGGCATTCAGCGCGGCGGGCGTTCCGTTTATGGCTGCTGAACGGTATGCGTTCAGCTCGTCGATCGTCAATCCGGCTTTCAATGCCCACTTCACGACATTATCCCGGAGGGAGGACTTTCCGAATGACGCGAAATAATTGGCCAGGCCGGTGTAGTTGGCCGAGGTCCGCTTCTGCGGCGTTCCGGCATCCGAGAGAGAGGAAAAGCCCGAAAGCTCATAGTCCATGTCCACGTGCTTTCTGGAAACGCCAAGCAGCGCAAGCAGGATGAACGACAGGGTCCCCGTTCTGTCCCGCCCCAGTGAGCAGTGATAGATCACCCCGTTCCCGTGGATGACCACATCGAACACCGCCCGCAGAAGTGCGGCCATCTCTGCGTAATGGGATTTCGTCAGGTCAACGAGGTCGCTGTAATAGGCCGACAGGGGATACCGCTTGTAATACACCTCGCTCCCAAACGGGGAGCTTTCCAGAGACGCGTTATCCCGCAGATCAAAGTGGTAGCGGATATTTGCATTTTGGGCGATATTGGCATCTGCGGATTCCGCTGCACCCGGTGCGGCGCAACGATACATCCGCCCATACCTGACGGTGCCTCCGTCACATGCCCATCCACCGAGGTCCCGGCAGTTTTTCACATAGCCGATAAACTTCATCATGCGAACTGTTCCGGTCGGCTTCACGCGCCCGCTGTCGATTACATCCCCTCCGCTGCCTTTCACGATGTAGCGGAGGACGTGCCCGGGGACTGCGTTGTAGATCACGGATTCTCCTCCCAGGATATTGTTGAGCTTCCCCCCGATGCCGGTGGTCTCATCCTGCTGGTAACGCGTTCCCCCCTGCATCGTGAGCGCTTTGCCCAGCGGAGCATCCTTGATTCCGCTGGCCCCCGTGTAGCTGTCCAGCACGCTTACGCTGCCGCCGTTGGCGTCCGTATAAGCGGCCTCCGCCGCAGTCAGATAGGCCGCAACCGTGGTGCTCATTTGCGGGTACTCCTCCACGTCAGGCTGTAACGGGACAATCGCCAAAACGGCATCGGCCATTTGGGCGACCTTATAGGTGGCCGTGCTGCCGTTTTTGGCTCGGATGGCGTTTGCGATGGCCAGGACGCTGGCCTCCTCATAGAGCTTCTTTGCCATCAGTAACTCACCTCCGTACCGTCCGGCAGGGCCGCCAGCACATCAGCGACTATCTCCGCCTTGTCCGCTGCCGTCCAGTAGTCCGCCCCCTTCACCGGGGTGTGACCGGCGGTGCCCCTGGGGCCGGTGTCGCCGGTGTCGCCTTTGGGGCCCTGCGGGCCGGTGCCGCCGGTGTCGCCTTTGGGACCTTGCGGACCGGTATCGCCGGTGTCGCCTTTGGGGCCTTGCGGGCCGGTATTACCGTCTTTTCCGTCAAACTCTCCGCTGGCCTTGGCCTGTGCCAGCGCCGCCTCCGTGGCCGCCTGCAGCGTGTCCGCCGACAACGCCCCCACCTCCGCCGCCGTGTAGGTCGGTTTGCTGTCCTCTTTGGCCCACGCCGGTACGGTGGGGTCCGCCTCCTTCACCGGATGCTCGGTCAGGTACGAAGCCACGGCCTTGGCAATGTCCTCCTCGGACGCGCCGCCCATGCCACGGATCAGCTCCATCAGCTGATTGTACACGCTTTCGGGCGGGTCCGCCGGAGCGCCGCCGGGCGTGGTGACGGACGGCAGCACCCGCAGGTCCGCCGCCCGGCTGGTGTGCAGGTCCCCGGCGTACAGGCCCACGGACGCCCACCCCGGCGTGCTGAGCACCGGCAGAACCGCCGTATTGCCGGTGAATACCACGTCCTGATAGGTGCCGTCCGCCAGGTTCACCCGCATGGTCTTGGTGTCGTAAGGCGTCCATTCCTCGTCCAGGTCCCACACCACCGTGTAGTCGCTGTTGCCGCAGATGATGGTCCCCGTGCCTCCGGCCCGCTTGTCCCGGATTTTGATCTTAATTTCAGGCATTTGCATCAACTCCCTTCGGATACGCCCGCACGCGGCGGAAAAGTTGCCCCCGCTGTTGCCGTCTCCGTCTTAGTATGTGACGGGTGGTATATCGGCTATAGCACCCACCTTATTTCAAATAATACAGCTGAGTAACTTGATAACTAGTCTTACGCTGTTAATAGGCCACCACACCGTACCCCAGAATCTCATAGTATCCCACCGGGCATTGGTTCACCCGGCAGCTGTCGCCGGAGTTGCCCTCCACGGTGTAGATGATCCCGTCCTCGACCTTCCAGACAATGCCCACGTGGTCGGACTGCCCGTCCTGCGGGCCGGAGTGACCCTTGTTGTCCCAGTCGAAGAAGATAATCATGCCGGGCGCAGGCTCGATGGCGTTATCCGCCCATTGGCCACGGTCTCGGAACCACTGGACGCCGTTGACGCAACCTGCGAATTTGGGAATGACACCGGTGTCGATGTAGCCGCACTGGTCGGCGCACCAGGAAACAAAGCAGGCACACCATTCCACACGGCTGCCGAAGCCATACCATGACCAATAGGGCTCGCCGCCTACGTTGCCTACCTGCGTCAGCGCCACCTGCACGATCTGGTCGTCTGCACCGTACACGCCGTAGAGCACAGCCGCCCACATTCCGGAGGTGCCTTCCTCCAGCAGGGCATCCAGATGCTCCAGCTGCCGTTCTCCGAAGCCGTATTCCGCTGCCATCTCCGTTGCCGTTTTGTGGCTGACCACAATGTGCAGTGTGGTCTTGGTCTCCGTGACGGTCTCCTCCAGAATGTTGCCGTGGCCGTCGTCGCTTTCGATGATGGTCGTCACGCTTTCCGTGGTGGTGGAGTGGGAGATGGTGTTCATCGCCCAGAAAATATCCCGCAGAATCTGCTCCTTTTCCGGTGTGACCGTGGCCACCTCCTGCGGGTTATCCGGATCGGAGGTAACCTTCACTGCATAGACCGACAACACCTCCGGCCAGACGGCCCGGGAACCGGACATCTCCAACGTGTCGTAGACTACAGAGCCTTTGATATCGTCCAGCTGCGCCTGATACTCCTGATTGATCTCCTGCACCACCGTCCGCATGGGCTTGTCGCTGCCGGTATCCTCGCTGGAAAAGAAGATGCCGAAGCATGCCACCACTGCGGCGATCAGGCAGATGATCACAATGACGATCAGCGCCACCCAGCCGCCTGCGGCGATGGCGGCCACCAGTGCCTTAACCGCTGCGGCAATGGCCTTGGCGGCGGACGCGATAGCTTTCGCAGCTGCTTTTGCAGCAGCGACAAGGGTTTGGGCTGCCGTTTTTGCGGCCTGTGCCGTGGTGCGGGCCGCCTTGGCGGAGGTCTGCGCTGCCGCCTTCGTGGCTTTTGCCGTGGCCTCCGCCGTCTTGATAGCCGCTTTGGAGGTCTGCTGAGCGGTCTTGGCGCTTTTCTGGGCCGTTTTGACGGTGCCCTTGGCCGTTTTCACTGTGGCCTGCCCAGTGGACTTTGCCGTCTGCTTTACGGTGCGCTGCCGGGCCTCGGCAGTCTTGATGGTCTGGCTCCGGGCATGACGGATGCGGGTCCTATCTTGCTGCGCAGCATCGGCAGTGCGTTTGGCTTCCCGATGAGATCGGCAGGCACTTTTTGCCTTGCCAGTCAGCTTGCCTGCCTCGTGGCCGACCTCCCGGGCGGTATCCTCCGCCATATAACGGACCTTGTCTTCCGCATATTCAGAGGGGCTGATCTGGCCGTCATCCAGCAGGTTCTCCGCCTGATCCTTAGAGCGGACGAAGGCCCGCTTCATCCGTTCTCCGGCCACGACCGCCTTGTCCAGTGCCTTGATGCCTTTGGATTTCTCCCGGGTCTTGATTTCCGCCATCAGCCCACCTTCTTTGCCACCACCACGAAACGGCCGTTTTTGTAGGTGTATTCGCAGGTGGAGAGAGTCAGCAGCGTATCGCCGTATTCCACTTCCATGTCCGTATCGTACAGCGCCCGGGCCCGGACATTCTCCAGAAATTCGGCAAATTCCGCTTCATCCATGTTGGTGTACTCGTTGTACCGGAAGGTGTCCCGGTTGGTGTTGAACCGGAAGGCAGCCACCACCTCATATTCGCCGGAGCCGGATAGGGTGTCAAAGCGGATAGTCTTGTGCCCCTCATAGAAGCCCCTGTCCGCATAGCCGCAGAGGTCAGCGAACATAGTGCCGTCGTTCATATGGTGACCGTAGATAACGATGTTGTTGCTGAGCCCCGGCGCACAGCCCTCGTCGATGTAGGGCACGCCATAGTTGCTGTATGCCTTGTCAAAGCCGTGCTTCAGGTAGTAATCCGGGTTATCCGGCGTCTGCATGACGGGATAGTGGATGCTCGTTTCGTCAATGGAGATCCAACCGACGAAGTCATTGTTCTGTTCAAAAAGAGCGCCATATCTCTCCTGCGCCAGTTCCGCTTCCGCTGCAGAGGGTTCTTCCCCCTCCGCATCGGATACATCCGGAGCAGGAGGCGTTACCTCCACCACCAGTCCGGCCAGTTCGTCAAAGGCAGCTGCGCTGTTTTGGGCGTCAAAATACTGATGCAGGAAGACTCCGCCGCAAATGAGCGCCGATACGCTCAACAGGCAGATCAGAGTAATGCCGATGATTTTTCTTTTTTTCATACAACCTCCTCACTGAGGCAGGCCGTCAAAAGACCTGCCCCGCAAAAATGCCCTCGCCGGGCTTGGTGGTCATCAGCTGATAGAGCTTGGTATCCTTCGGGAAGCGGTTCACAAAAGGTCCCAGCGAGCCGCCGTATTTGATGAGTCCGCAGCCGGGATCGGCGTTGGTAATGTAGCTCATCTGCTCATTGGAAATGCACAGGAGTTTGGCCAGCTGGTCACGGTCAGAGGCCGCCTGATTCAGCATGACGATGAACTCAGAGTTGGAGAACATGGTGCTGGCCTGTACGGAGTCCAGCAGGTACTCCACGTTCTGGGTAATGGCCGTGGGGTAAGCGTTGCGCTTGCGGAACTGACGCCAGGCAGAGTTGAAGAACTGGGCGGAGAACTCGTTCTCAAACACCACATGGAACTCATCGATAAAGACGTGGGTACGCTTGCCCTTCTTCCAGTTCAGGGTGACACGGTTCAGCATTGTATCGGTGATGACCAGCAGGCCGGTGGGCTTCAGCTGTGCGCCAAGGCCGTGGATATCGAACATCACCACGCGCTTGTCCAGATCCACATTGCTCTGGTGGCCGAAGATGTCCAGCGAGCCGGTGGTGTACAGCTCCAGCGACAGAGCGATCTGCTTGGCCTCCGGCTCCGGCTGCTCCAGCAGCATCTCCCGGAGGGTGCAGAGGGTGGGCGTTGTCCCGGTCTCCGCCGCGTTGCGGTAGACGGCGGCAATGCAGCGGTCGATGATGGACTTGTGCTGGGGCCGACACCCTTCTTGTCGATCTGCTCGATGAGGGACATGACAAACTCGGACTTCACGACGATGGGGTTGTTCTCGCCGTAGCCGTCCACCATGTACATGGCATACAGCCGATCCTTGCCGCCTGCGGACACCCGGACGACCGAGCCGAGATTGCCCATGGCCTCCACCAGCGGCGCATATTCGCCTTCCGGATCGCAGATGAGGATATCATCGTCGGTGTTGAGGATCAGGAAAGCAATCAGCTCCTTGACGGAGAAGGACTTGCCGGAACCGGGCACACCCAGCACGAAGGCCGACTGGTTCAGCAGGTTTTCTTTGTTGCAGAGGATCAGGTTGTGGGAAATGGCATTCTCTCCGAAGTAGATGCCGCCGGGATCCCGGATTTCCTGCACCTTGAAGGGGATGAAGACAGCCAGGCTTTCGGTCGTCAGGGTGCGGAAGACGTTGATTTTCCGGCTGCCGATGGGCAGCACCGTGTTGAGCCCGTCCAGCTGCTGATACTTCAGCACCGCCATCTGGCACATATGCTTGCGGGCTGTGGAGAGGATGGTTTCGGTGTCCGCGTCCAGCTGCTCCTTGGTGTCGGCAGTAATGACCATGGTGATCACCGCAAACATCATGCGCTGATCACGGGTGGTCAGGTCGTCCAGAAACTCCTTGGATTCCTTGCGCTGCAGCTCCATGTCATAGGGCACCACGGCGGAGAAGTTGTTGTTGCTGTTCTGGCGCCGCTGCCAGTTGGCGATGTTGGTCTCCACGCCCAGCAGGCGGTTCTCCACCTCCCGGACGGCTTCGTCGCTGGGGATGGGAATCACGTCGATGGAAAGCATCATATTGCGGTTGAGATCGGTCAGTTCTGCCACCATGCTGTCCTTGATGTAGCTGGCGTAGTCCTTGAGATACAGGACTCTGGCGTAGCGCTCGCCCAGCATCAGGTAGTCGGCGTGCTTTTCGATACTGTCCGGGCAAATGTAATCCCGAAAGCAGTGGCCTTTGCGCATATTGTCCTTCAGGTCGAAGGTAAAGGCGTTTTCCTCGCCGGAGCGATAGAAGTCGTGGAGGATACGCAGGCGCCCCAGCGCCGTCAGCTCCGTACAGCGGGAGCCCAGCGCCGCGAAGTGCTGCACAAGATCCGCCCCAACTCGTGCAAAATATGCACGGGCTTCCTCAATGTTCTTCTTGGCCACGGTGACGGTAACATATTTCTCCTGCAGAATCCCATTGGCATCCACGGACTTGTCCAGCAGCATTTTGTTGTATTCCTCCCGGTACTCGTCCAGCCCGTCGGCCTTCAGCGGCATGAGGATAGAGTCTTCAAAGTCCGACCGCTTCAGGTGATGGTTGTTCACCGTGATCTTGGTGGTGGCTCCGCTGTCCAGCGAATTGAGCAGCTCCGAATAGGTCAGGAACATCCGCTCCTTGTCCTCCCGGCCGGCCACCAGATAATTGATATCGGTGAACTTCCAGCTCTTGACGAACTTATTGCCCACAAGAAAAATCCCATCCGGCCAGATGCGGCGGATGGGAATGACGTCCTGCACCTTTCGGGGGACCTTATAGCGCTCCCGGTCTGTGCTCAGGATGGATTTAATGGATCGCATCATGCTTCAGTGCCTCCTTTTCATGGTTTTCGATGACGCCCTTCAGCGCCTCGTAATAGGCGTTCTCCGATTCAAATTTCAGCTCTTTCGGCTCCAGCAGTTCCGAACGCAGCCATGCCCAGAGGAACTGCTCTGCCGTCATGCCGTGGTAGGTGATGAAGCCCAGCGCTGCAAAGGGGGCAGCGCCCAGAATGCACATCCAGCTGACTGTTTCCGTGCCCACATAGGGCTTCAGGAGAAAGTACAGCAGCACGGCCATTCCCAGCGCTGCGACCGAAAAAAAGAACTGCCGCATGGACAGTCCGAAGAACATAGCTTCTGTGTAGTTGCGAATTTCGCGGTTGATTTTTACCTCCAAATAGACACCTCCTTGTTGATTTGGAGCATAAGAAAAACGCCATCCTTCCGGGTGACGTTTTGATGTGGGATGATTCTGTTGTAGGGAACTTTTTTGCCTTTCAGAAAGCAATTTGTTCCCCAAGTGCTTAAAAGGTCTTAATGCACTGCTGTTTCATAAAGTCCAAAATTTTGCCGTTATCCTTATCCTTATAGTAGGTCACAAGCATTCTTTTGAACTCAGGTACATGTTTTTCCGGAATGATGATCATTCCACCGCCTTGCGAGATCAGGTAATGGTTTGCAAAAATCACCGCCGCTCTCTTATTGCCGTCATTGAAAATCTGCGTTTTCATGCAGTATAGACAAAGCCGAATTGCTTTCTCGTCAGACGGCATATCTGTTTTCAGTATTTCTTCAATATTCTCCTTCACAATCGATTCAATCGGCATGGGCGGAACATAGCTTGTGCCGCCGATCGTTACAGGCACCCCACGAATGCGGCCGCCGTCCTGAAAGAACCCCTCATTTACCAGCTTTGCAATATGGCAGAGGATCGAATAGTCGGTAGGATAGCTGATAACATCGGTGTCGAGAATGAACTCCCATGCGTGTTTTAGATTCAGTATTTTCTGCACATCGGAAGCCGTCATTCCGTTTACCGTGCCGTTTTCAATAATATCCTCCGTTTGCGGAAAGCTTGTGGCAACGCCCTCCAAAATTGCCTGGTCGTATATATTGGACTTCATATTGGCTCTGGCAAAGTCCAGGTTGAGTTGAACTCTCGGAGAAATCTCTGCGTTGGAGTATCCGAGCGCTGCAAGCTCTTTGTCCAAGCGGCGAATATTTTTCTTGAACTCTCTTGCGTCACGCGCATTGCGCAGCAGAAGCTGATACAGCTCATCGGAATAAGCATCCACATAGGTAGAAGAAAGCCGCAAACCGATGCGCTTGCGTACATACAGATACTTTTTCCCGTCGCGCTCTTTAATCTCGGGTGTCCCGTCATAAGGCAAAAGATTCAGCCTTGCCTGATAATCCGCTTTCTGATGGAGCAGCTCTTGTATTTGAGGATAGTTGTTGCTCATAATAACCTCCGTAGGGAACTTTTCGTGGTGTTATTTTATCATAAAGTTCCCTACAGCGCAACAGATATTCCTATAACACAAGAATATTTCAAATTACAGCCCCATCATCTCTCTTACGATCCGGTCTGCCATCTTGACGGAGCCAACCAGAATCAGCATATTGAAAATCAGTTCTCCGATATAGCTCCATACCATGCTGGCTGCCGCTGCATTCGGGTCCACCACAGGTGGACTGGATGCAAACACCGAGAAAATAATGCAGACCAGCACGATGATGGCTCCCTCCAGGCAGACGCCTGCATAGCTTTTGAGAAAGCTCTTGCCCACATTCTGCGTCGGCTCTCCGGCAAAGGTGGACAGTGGAATGGGCGAGATAGCCGTGTACATATAGAGCTTGAAAAACCGGCCGTAAACCGACAGGATCATCACAAAGCTCAGCACCCAGATAAACAGCCCGCCGATGAGCGTCACCGCCCAGAGCGGGATTGACTCGAAGAAGCTGCAGTCCTCAATGGCCGTCACGATCTCCGCCGGTAATACCGTTTCCGCTGCGCCGCCGAAGCCTGCTGCGTTCATGATGGTGCTGATAACGCCCTGAATGATCTCCAGAAATGCCAGCATCAGTTCCATGCCGTAGGTGATGACGCCCTTGGCGATGGCGAAGCGAACAAACAGCTTCACGGCATGCTCCGGCTTCTTCACCTCTGCAAAGCTGCCGCAGGTCCGCATAACGCCGACGACGAAAAAGAGCACCAGAAGCGCATAGCCGATGGCCTGCAGCGCCCCGTGTACGCTGACGATCACGGACCAGATGGAGCCGCCCTTGAAGGCCTGCGGCGACTGGGTGATCAGCGTCCAGATCTCTGCCAGCTTTTCGTTCCAGGCCTCTAAAGCGTTCTCCAGGTTCTGTACGACCCAGTTATCCGACATAGTTGCACCTCCCTCCGGGGCGGCCTCTTACAAGGAGACCGCCCCGTGTTTTCAGATAACCGGTCAACCTACGATCAGGTCCAGAATTTCCTTGGCAAAGGTGATCACAATGCCGCCTGCGAGCGTCAGAAAGCCGTTGCTGCGCTGGCTGGGGTCATGGCTTTGAAAGGACATACCCACCTGCACCACACCCCAGCCCAGAATGATCAGACCGACGGCGCGGATCAGACCGAAGATGAAGCTACTCAGGTTGTTGACCACCTCGATGGGGTCACCGGCGGCAAAGGCCGGAACGGCGAAACAGAGCATCAGCGCCACGCACAGCACCGTGCAGGCATAGAGCCGGAAGCCCTTCCGGACCTTCTTGGGAGTCTCAATCGGATTCTTGTTTTTCTTGTTCATGTTTTTTCTCCTCCATTTTCTTGTGTAGTAGTTCTTCGAGCTCCTCCTCGCTGAAGAAGAGGTACTCCTCGTCACTGACCGGTTTCATACTGGCCTTTTTCAGCAGGCGCTCATCAATGGACAGCGCTGCGATGCTGATGAGATCCTCGCCGTGCCGATAGGGCTCGGCTCCGCCGTCGGTGGTGAGGGCGATATTTGGATGCTTCAGGATGTCGTACTTGAAATCCTCCAGCGGACGTTCCCCGCGAATAAAAAGAAGCGCATACCGGTTGTCCAGCATGCGCACCTCATCAGGGGTCATCAGCTCCCGGCCCGCCAGCTGCCAGTTGGTGGAGTAGCTGCCGTTGCGCCCCTTCGATTGGCCATAGGAATTGTGGAGTAGGGAGGCACCGTCTTGCCATATTACTATGGTAGGTTTGCACCACCCTCTCCGGGAACCGGACTTACATCTCTCAATGTATCCGGCTCTGTTATTGTTCGGTCAGTAGTTACTCACTGGTTGTGAATTGCAACATGGCATTTTTTGCACACCACCAGCGTTTTACGCCGTTTTGCGATCATTGCAACCTCCCACGCCTGCTTGCCCTTAAGGTTTTTGAGCTTGTTGACATGGTGAACTTCATAACAATGGTCTCTTTCCCGAGAAGCTTCGATACATATTCAGGTTCTGTCCTTGCTGAGCTGATCGCTCACAAGGCAGGCCAGCGAGCAGCCCACGCCGCCCGCGATGGCGACTACCAGCAGTGCCAGCATACTGTCCGCCGACACGATACGCTTGGTGATCCAGAAATAAATGAAGTCGGACAGGATCACGGCGATACCCGCCAGAACCCACCGACTTCTCTGGATCAGTATGGTTTTTGTAGTGGAAAGGGCGTTGTCCAGCACCTTGGCCAGAAACAGCGCACCGAGATAGAGCATAGGCTTGCCTCCTTTGATTTTTGTATTTGAACGGGCAAAGGATGAACTTGCTTTTTCGTGCGGATCCGCATCTCATGAACTTGCTTTTTCGTGCAAATTAAACTCCTACGAACTTGCTTTTTTGTGTTCTCCGTGTTATACTTGGCATATAAATAGGGTAAGCTATCTGCATAAGGAGTGAGAAGATGCTGAAACGAAAAATATACGATGAACTCGTAGCGTGGAAAAGTAGCAGCAACGGAACAACTGCCATGATGATCGATGGCGCACGCCGTGTCGGCAAAAGTTATATTGCCGAAGCGTTTGCAAAGGCTGAATACAAAAGCTATATCCTGATCGATTTTGGACGAGCTCCCACAGACGTACTGGATCTATTCGCCAACGATAGCTCTGATCTTGATCTATTCTTCGCAAAACTCGCAGCCTTTTATGCAACGCCTCTCCACAGAAGGGAATCGCTGATCATTTTTGATGAAGTTCAACAATATCCGAGAGCACGCCAGCTTATCAAATATCTTGTAGCGGATGGCCGGTTTGATTACCTTGAAACAGGATCGCTGATTCGGCTGAAAAAGAATGTCCAAGATATCATTATTCCTTCGGAAGAGGATCACATTGAGATGTTTCCGCTGGATTTTGAGGAATTTCTCTGGGCAATGGGAGACGAGGCCACATATCCACTGATTCGGCATTGTTTTGAAGCAAAGCAACCCCTTGGCGCAGCACTTCACCGGAAGATCATGAATGACTTTCGCCAATACATCCTGGTTGGGGGGATGCCTCAGTCCGTTCTTGCTTACATGAATGGCAAGGACTTCGAGGCATCCGATGTTGCCAAACGCAGGATTCTGAAGCTGTATTGTGAGGATGTGGCAAAATTTGCAGAGGGATATGAAGATAAAGTGTTTGCCGTATTCGATGGCATTCCGGGTCAGCTTTCAAAAAAAGAAAAGAAATACAAGCTTTCGTCTCTCGGAAAGCAGGCTCGTTTTCGCACTTATGAGGATTCATTTGTGTGGCTGAACGAAGCCATGATAGTAAATACCTGCTTCAATGCAACGGATCCTCATGTTGGGCTTGCGCTGAGTGCTGATAACGCCACGCAGAAGTGTTATATGGCAGATACCGGATTACTTGTAACGCACACTTTCCAGGATAAAAAATACACAGACAATGAACTTTATCGTGCAATTCTCTTCGATAAACTTAATATCAACGAAGGAATGCTGATGGAAAACATTGTTGCACAGATGCTTCGCCATAGCCGTTCGCGCCTGTACTTTTATTCCCGTTCCGACAGCCAGAACCGGGAAAACCACATGGAAATCGACTTTCTAATTACCGAAGGGAAAAAGATTGCTCCGGTAGAAGTTAAATCCGGCAATTATCGCTCCCATTCCTCTTTAGATAAATTTCGAAAGCACTTCTCATCTGTAATTGGCAATTCCTATATTCTCTACACCAAAGATGTTATGATCAAAGACGGCATCATTCATCTGCCTCTTTACATGGCAGAATTGTTATGATGTGAAGGGGCCTTGTAAATTTTTGCAAGGCTCCTTCCGCATATAACGAGTTGCTTTTGCACCTTCTGAATTACCTTGCCAGCCTCAGAATCAGTTCCTCTACATCCTCCGTAGACTTTCCGGCATTCAGCAGCTTATTGCGCCAGCGGAGAAGGATGCTGCGGGCATAGCGGGCTTCCTGCGGCGTCAGGGTCAGGACAACTTTGTCACGCTTGCGAAAGAACATAGCGGGCACCTCCGTTTTTTCTCCAGTGTAGCCGGAGGGGACGGCGGCGTCAACTGTGCGAATCAGCGTTCCCGATCCCGTTCCTTCTGCTTCACCTCCAGCACGGACCCGCAGGCCTGTTCATACTCCTTGTCGGTGATGAGCCCGGCCTTGTAGTCCATATAGGTGGCTGCCGCCTGTGCGTCCTTGATGGCACGGATCAGGGTCTCAGGCTTGTCCCGAATGGACTGGATCCAGGCCTGAACGTAGGCCTTGTGATTGTCGATGTGCTGGGGCGTGGCCGTCACGTCCAGATCCACGCCCATGAAGCAGGAACACATTATTCCGGTATGGAACTGGCAAAGATGTTTTCTCTCAACGAAACCTTGACCAACAGACTGGGTGCCGCTGTTTTAATGCCGCCTTTCCTGGTGGGCCGAGCGTTGAAAAAGTATAACAACGGGCAGTCGATCGTCTACTATACCGAAGGCGTCTTTGCGCCGGATACAAAGATTAGACTTCAGTCCATGTCAGATGCGCTTGGCGTATCTTATTCGGCACTTATCAACCGGCTCAGAGAACTGAGGCTGCTGGAATGCAGACCGATCGAAGAATATATTGACCACGCTCTTTTCCCGAAGGCATCAATATGATTCAGTATGACGCGCGTTTCGGTACCCCCAGCGACGAGGTGCTCCGAAAATTGGAACTGTCACGCATGGAAGTAGAATCCATGGAAAAGCGGAATCTTAACTGTCCCATCTGCGGCTTTCGCATCCTTGGTGTGTACGCTGACCGAAACGGTCATGCGGAAGTGAAATGCCGCAAATGCAAGTTTGAAGGTCCCATCAACCTGGCCTACTTCAGAAGGCAGCATCGGCACCATAGGTGTATCCGCTTCGATAAACGCAAGCGGAACGTCACCAGATAACCTATAACTGAATATCTGAAAACAATACGATTTCTAATCGTGCAAGCGGAGCAGGACCCGTAAAGGGCTGAAAAACTTCCAAGCGCCGTACGAAACCGGATTGAGACAAATTGCAGGATCACTGTATCCTGATGTCTCTTTCCGATTTCTGCGGCGCTTTTTTTGCACGGTTTTGCTTCGTACTGCGTTAGAAGGTCTTTTCTCAAAGCTCGCGCTTGGGAAAGGCCCTTTATGTTTTATGCCTGGCTTTGCTACATAGGCCGATATCCGTAGCTCCGAAATTTGGATTTCAACCAACAAACCAAATTTCAAAACAAGGAGCTACGAATCATGAAGAAAGAATTTTGAATCAAGAAGGATCCTGCCAAGGATAGTCAGGACAACTGGAAAAAGCTGAGCAGCTATGAGTTTGCCCGTTTTATGGAAACGGCAGACGGAAAGTCCCGCAAGGAGAATATCGCTAGGATTCCCGGCGGTGAGCCCGGCGAACCGATCATCTATATGGAAGTTGACAGCCAAACCGCAAAAGAGTGGAAGCGTGAAAACAACAGAGCCTGTTATCTACAGAAAACCATGAATGCATTGGGCATCGAGGTGATCTCCTACAATGTTTCTCCTAACGTTGAGGATTGGGAAGTAAATGGAGAGGCCTTGCTGGAGGACCCTGATTGCCATGTGGAGGACGATGTCCTTCGCAGCATTCTCACGGAGAATATACTCGATGCAATGTGCCATTTGTCGGAGATTGAGCAGAAAGTAATCACCCATCTGTATTTATCAGATGAGCCTATGACCGAGCACGAGTTTGAAAAGGCTTTTGGTGTCAAGAGGTGTACGGTCCACTATTACAAAGTAAGTGCGTTAGAGAAACTCAGAGAAATGCTGGGTGAAAATGTTTAAGGCAGTTACTAACAATTCACGGAAAAATTCAGCAACTGGTTAGTAGAAGGACTATTTTCATATCTGTCTACATACGCACCGAAAAACACGCATAAATTGAAGCAGGAAACGCTCCGGAAAGGAGGGCAGCCATGGACGTATTTTTGATTTTCCCCAAGTCTCAGCAAGCGCAAAAGGAGCTGGAGCAGCAACTTGCAAAATTTCAGGCGGATCAGGCGCTGAAAAACATCCAGCTTCTGCCCTGCGGCACAGAGGAGAAGCTGGAACTGATGGACGCAGCGGTGAAGCACCTGAAGAGGCAACGGTGATACATACACATTCCAAGAATTGCGTAAAGACCGTACAGAGATATGTCTGGAAGGATTACGAGGACCTGGCGGACGACGCCCGCTACACGCCAAAATACCAGAAGCTTTACAAGCGACGGAAGGAAACCATTGAGCGTGTCTTTGCGGATGCCAAAGAAAAACACGCCATGCGTTATACACAATACAGAGGCTTGGCCCAGGTGACAAACTGGGTGAAGCTTAAATTTGCTGCCATGAATCTGAAAAAGCTGGCCAATTGGAAGTGGAAGGAGCGCTTTCTTTGCTGGTTTTCGCAGTTTTTTGCGTTATATACGCCCAAAACCCGGCTGCCGCTTAGTGCGCAGCCGGGTTTCTCGACAGACTGCGGCAGACTGGCATTGAAAGCCAGTCTGCCCGTTTTTCAGATACTTCTCGCAGAGTTTGACGCCGCAAGTTTTCTGTGAAGCAGCGCAAATTCTTCAATCTTCTGCTGGGAGGGGCAAAATTATCTGCGATGATAGATCGCCTCCAGCCGTTTTCTGGATTCCTCCAGCGTATAGGCAGGCGCACCGGAAAGTCGGGCGGCCTCTGCTGCCTCCAGCTTTGCGCGCAGCTTCAAGGTTTCCTCGCGCTGTTCAGCTTCTTCATGCGCCAAATCAGAGATCATGCCATAGTCGTTGCGAAGCGTGGTCGAAGATTTAATAATCATGGGTCAGCATCTCCTGAATGATTCTGTAATAATTCTATCGGACTTTTTTGCAGCTTTCAAGTCTCTGCTTGAAATACCTCTCCCATGTGGATTTGAAAATCTGCTTCCGATTCTGCTCCCACTGTTTCAGGCTGCCGAGGCTGACGCCCAGCTTGTCCGCATATTCTCTCTGCGTCAGACCGAGTTTCGTTCGGATCGCCTTGATCTGATCCCCCTGACCGTTTCGCAGAAACAGATTATAGTCATCCAGCAGCGTTTCCACCGGCACCTCAAAAAGCCGCGCGATCCGTTCTATATGTTCCGGCGGGTAGAAATCTTTCCCGGATTCCTCATAGTGAACATACGTGCTTCGGTCAATCCCGGCACAGTCAGCTACGTCTCTCTGCCGCAGGCCTTTCTGATATCGCAGCCAGCGGAGCTTGTCCGCCGTTTCGGCGATTTCCGAGAAGTCCGAGAACTGCAAATTGAACTTTTCTGCGTCCTGAAGTTTGTGCGGTAGCACCACCGGAAATTGCAGGATTTGCAGCGGGGCCACTTTTACTGAACCTGATATATTGGAAATCAGAATGTAGCAGCGGACTTCCACTTGCGCCAGCAGACGCCATTTTGCCTCAAAAGGTGTCCGTTCCGCCACCTGCAAGGGCGTTTCTTCCGTTAGGTTAGTATAGCATTTTCAATACACCTGGACGCATAGGTTGCCAGGCGGATTTTTTTGTCCGGCCGGAAGGTGTTCACGGCCTTGATCAGGCCGATGGTGCCGATGGAGATCAGATCCTCCTGGTTGGCAGCCTGGGTGTAGTACTTCTTGATGATATGGGCCACCAGGCGGAGATTGTGCTCCACCAGGCGGTTGCGGGCAGACAGGTCTCCCCTGCCCCACTGCTCCAGGCACTCCCGCTCCTCCTGTCGGGACAAAGGACGGGGAAACGACCCGGGATTTCCGGACAGGTGCAGCGTCAGAAACAAGCTGTTGGACAGCAGCAGCAAAGCCGCCGATAACATAAGCCATCCCTCCTTCACGGCAATCCTATGCCCAGGAGGGATGGTCCTATGTACCCGCGGCATATACCGCGTTTGAACCGACGGTTCTCCGGCTCCCACCGGTATACGCAGCAGCTTACACGTCCTCGGGCTTGGAAATGGCCGCAGAGGGTGTTTTTTCATTTTGTTCATCAGAGGAAAGAATGCGCACCTCCAGACCGGTAATATAATTATCCGGGTGTCCCTCGCAGCACTGATCCACGATATTTGGGGTGATAACACAGTCATCCACCGGCAGCTTCCGGCGGCGGGCTTCGCCAAACAGGCGGTCGATAGAGTCCTGAATGGTGAGATACGGCCCATAGTGATAGCCGCAGAGATAGTCCCCGGCGGGGATATAGGAAACGGGCTGGTCGGCCATCAGGTCCGGCAGGCGGCGGGCCTCGGCGGGAGTATCTTCATAGAGGTAGGCGCCGAACCATTTCCGCTGTCCCTGATAAAAGCCCACGGTGGGATAGAAGTAAAACAGCTCATGGGTAAAGAGGTTGATTTCCTCGCCGATGTGCAGAAAGGCCCGGCGCGGGAAGGAGCGGACATAGAATTTATCCCGTTGGCTGGCGGCCTGCTCCCGCTCGATAAACTCCACCTTCTGCTGGATGATCTGGATGGTGGCATTCAGCTCGTCGCATTGACGGCGCAGCTGCTGCGCCTGCTGGGAGAGCATTTGCAGGTTATCACGCAGGCCGTTGCTGTGGAGAAAGGCCTTGATCTGGGCAAGAGAGTAGTCCAGCCGCCGCAGATACCGGATCGTGGCCAGCGGATAGACCTGGTCGAAGTGGTAAAAGCGGCGGTTATTTTCGCTGTTGCGCACCTGCGGCACCAGCAGGCCCTTGGCGTCATAATGGCGCAGCAGCTGGACATCCATGTTGAAAATGTCGGCAAGCTCCCCGATGGTCAAAAATTCTTTCATAAAAAACCTCCCATTTTTCCGGGGTATAACAGCAGGATTTTGTGAGAACACCAGAAAATCCGGAAAAATCAAAATTAGGGCTTGAACCTATAACTGTTATAGGTTGTAGGGTGAGTATATCATTTTTGAAGCAGCTTGACAAGTATCTGGATGGAGGGATCTCATGCAAACCTATTTGAAGAATGGCTACATCGTCTCCATGGATCAGCAGGACACCGTTTTTGACGGCGGCGGCGTGCTGGTGGAGGATGACCGCATTACGGCGGTCGGTAAGGTTGACCCCAGGCTGGTGAAGCCCGACGCGGAGGTCATTGACCTGCAGGGCAAGTATGTGCTGCCCGGGTTTGTGAATACCCATGTGCACACCTCCCAGCAGATTTCCCGGGGCGTAGGCGATGATGTGGATTTCATCTGCTGGCTCCACGACCGGATGTGGCCCTTTGAGAGCAGCATGACGGAGGAGGACTCCTATGTGTCCACGCTGATGACCAGCCTGGAGCTGATCCGCTCCGGCGTAACCTCCTTTGCTGAGCCCGGCGGACAGTTCGTCTCCGGCATGGCCCGGGGCACGGCGGAGTCCGGCCTGCGTGGCAAGCTGGCCAAATCCGTGATGGACTGCGGTGACGGCCTGCCGGAGATCTGGCAGCGCACCATGGAGCAGGAGCTGGAGCAGCAGGTGGTGGATCTGGAGAAATTCCACAACACCGCCGACGGAAGGGTGCAGGTATGGTTCGGCCTGCGCACCATTTTCAACAACACCGATGAACTGTGCGTCCGCACCAAGGAGCTGGCGGACAAATACGGCGTCGGCATCCACATGCATGTGGCCGAAGCCAAGGAGGAAAAGGAATATACCTACGCCCGCTGGGGCGAGGGCACGGTGAAGCATCTGGAGCGGCTGGGCGTGCTGGATAAGAATTTGCTGGCCGTTCACACAGTATGGCTGACGGATGAGGAGCTGGAGTTGTTCAAGAAGCGGGAAGTGAAGATTTCCCACAACCCGGCTTCCGCCATGCGCGTGCTGGGCTTTGCGCGGATCCCGAAGATGCTGGCGATGGGGCTGCGGCCCTCCATTGGGACAGACGGTGCCTCCTCCTCCAACCACATGGACATGGTGGACGAGATGTGGCTGACCAGCCTGATCCACAAGGGCTGGCGTCTGGACCCCACGGTGGTTCCCTCGCAGGATATTCTGCGGATGGCCACCAAGTGGGGCGCCCGCGCACTGCTGGACGAGGACCTGTACGGCAGTCTGGAATGCGGCAAGAAGGCGGACCTGATCGTCATTGACCCCCACGGTCCGTCGATGATGCCGGTGAACGACAAAATCGCCGCCCTGGTAACGGCCATGCATTCGGCCAATATCCAATCCACCATGTGTGACGGCAAGTGGCTTATGCGGGACCGGAAGATCCTGACCCTGGACGAGGAGGCCATCCTGAAGGAGGCCTGCGACCGGGCCAAGGCCATCTATAAGCGGGCGGGCATTGAGCTGCCGGATCGCTTCCCGGTGGTGAAGGTTTAAAGGGTTTCCAACGGTGCGGGGCACCAGAACATAGAAGCAGCAAGCGGAATTATGCGTTTAGTATGGAGGTACAGCATGAATCAGAAATTACTGTCCGTTGCGAAGGGTGAGACTCCGGCCGATCTGGTGATCCGGAACGGCAAGGTGGTCAATGTCTATTCCGGTGAGATCTATGACGGCGGCGTGGCCATCTGCGGCGACACCATCGCTGCCGTGGGCGATGTGGAATACTGTATCGGCGAGGGCACCCGGGTGGTGGACGCGGAGGGAAAGTATCTGACCCCCGGCTTCCTGGACGGACATATCCATCCGGAAAGCTCCTCGCTGGCCATCCGGCCCTTTGCCGAGGCGGTGCTGGCACACGGCACCACCGGCATTATGACGGACCTGCACGAGGTGGGCGTGGTGTCCGGGCTGGAGGGCATCGAGGCCATCCTGAAGGAGGCCGAGGCCACAGACCTGAAAATTTATTTCGTGGTGCCGTCCCACGTGCCGTTTTCTCCCAATCTGGAGACCAGCGGCGGGCGCTTTAATCCGGAGATCATCCGCAAAGCCCTGAAGCGTCCGGACGCGGTGGGCCTGTCCGAGTGTGTCGGCCCCTATATCACAGCCGGGTTCCCCGATCTGCTGGAGTCCTTTGACACCACGCTGTCTATGCCCGGCAAGACTCTGCAGGGCCATCTGCCGGATATGTACGGCCCGGCCATGAGCGCCTGCATTGCCGCCGGTGTGTCCACCGACCATGAGTCCTTCTGCGAAAAGGATGTGTTTGAGCGGCTGCGCAACGGCTGCCACCTGATGATGCGCGAGGGCAGCGCCGCCCGGAATATGCCGGTGCTGCTGAAGACCGTGATGGAAAATCATCTGGACACCGCCATGGTCAGCATCGTCACCGACGACCTGCACACGGTGGACCTGCAGGAGCGGGGCCATCTGGACGACTCGCTGCGCACGGCCCTGGGCATGGGTCTGGACTTTGTCAAGGCCATTCAGATGGTCACCGTCAACTGCGCGCGGGCTTTCAATCTGGACCGGGAAATCGGCGGACTGGCACCCGGACGCCGGGCAGATGTCAACATCACCACCGGCCCGGAGGATTTCCGCGTGCTGACCACCTTCGCCGGCGGCCGCCAGATCACAGACAACGGCAAGCTGCTGGTGCACTATGAGACGGCAGAGCATGAGCCCTGTGTGCTGAACACCATGCACCTGAAAAACCCCATCACGGCGGACAGCTTCAAGATCCATGCCCCCGCAGGTGCCAAGAAGGTGAAGGCCCTGGTGATGGATACGCTGCCCTACATGCCCTTCACCAATCGCCGGGACGTGGAGCTGCCGGTTGTGGACGGCGTGGTGCAGTGCGATGTGGAGCAGGATGTGCTGTATATTGCCCAGGTAGAGCGCCACGGCAAGAACGGCAATGTGGGCAAGGCCTTTATGGGCGGCTTCCATATCCGGGGCGGCGCAATGGCCTCCTCCGTGGGCCACGACAATCACAACATCATTGTCATGGGTGACAGCTTTGAGGACATGGCGCTGGCGGTGAACCGCTGCGTGGAGCTGGGCGGCGGACAGGTGATCGTCCGCAGCGGCAAGGTGGCCGCCGAGGTGGCATATCCCATCTGCGGTCTGCTGAGCGACCTGCCTCTGGATGAGCTGGCGGAGAAGAAGAAGGAGCTGAACCGGGTGGCCCATGAAATGGGCACGGAAATCGCCATTCCCTTCATGTTCCTCAGCTTTATCTGTCTGGCGGCGATCCCCGCTTACGCCATCACCGACTGCGGATTCATTGATGTGGTGCAGCAGAAGGTCATCGACCCCATTCTGGAGGTCGTGGAATAAAACCGAATCCCCCAAAACCCAACTTGCAAAAGAGCACAGAGAGGAGCAACATGAAAAACGATTTTTTTAAGCTGAAGGATCACGGTACCACCGTCCGGCGGGAGGTGCTGGCGGGTATCACCACCTTTATGACCATGGCCTATGTGCTGGCAGTGCAGCCCTCCGCCATCTGCGGCTTCGGCCCCGATCCCTACATCACGGATATAAACGGCGTGGTGATCAGCAAGTCAGCGCTGCTGGTGATGTGCGCACTGGTCAGCGGCATCATCACCCTGTTTATGGGTCTGTATGCCAATCTGCCGCTGGCGCTGTCCACCGCCATGGGCAGCAACTTCATTCTCGGCGGGCTGATCAACAGCGGCACGGTGTCCTTTGGTTGGGCCATGGCGCTGCTGCTGTGCTCCGGTATCCTGTTCATTCTGGTGACGGTGCTGGGCGTGCGGAAAATGGTGGTGGATTTGCTGCCGAAAAACCTGAAGATCGCCATACCAACCGCCGTGGGCTTCTTTATTGCCTATCTGGGCTTTAAAAACACCGGCCTTGCCACTTTCAGCGACAGCGGTCTGGCTTTGGGCGATTTTACCCAGCCCGCGGTGCTGCTGGCCCTGATCACCATGGCGGTGATGGGTGTGCTGACGGCCTATAAGGTGCGCGGCGCGATTCTGATCGGCATCATTGTCGGCACCGTCATCAGCATCCCCATGGGCGTGTCCACGCTGCCTGCTGCGCTGGTGTCCCTGCCGGATATGAGCGAAATCGGCAACCTGGTGCTGTGCTACGACTTCAAGTCCGTGCTGGCAGACATCCCCGGCGCGCTGGTGTGGATCTTCATCCTGTTCACCAGCGACTTCTTTGCCACCTTCGGCGCGCTGATCGCCGTGGGCGCCCAGACCAATATGCTGGACGAGGACGGCAACTTCCCCCAGATCGAAAAGCCCTTCCTGGTGGATGCCGTTGGCACGGTGGTGGGCTCCGGCACCGGATGCACCACCATCTCCACCTTCATTGAATCCACCATCGGCGTGGAAGCAGGCGGCCGCACGGGTTTGACGGCGATCGTCAGCGGCGGGCTGTTCCTGGTGTGCATCTTCCTGTCCCCGCTGTTTCTGATGATCCCCACTGCCGTGACCGGCGTGGCGCTGATCTTCGTGGGCTTCTCCATGCTGTCGGGCTTTACGAAGCTGGACTTCTCCGACTTCAAGAGCTGCTTCGGTCCCTTCGTGATGATCCTGTTCGGCACCTTCACCGGCGACATCGCCGCGGCAATCTGCCTGGGCGTGCTGACGGACGTGCTGATCAAGGTGCTGACGGGCGATGCAAAGAAGGTCCACCCGGTGCTGTATGTGCTGTGCATCCCGCTGGTGCTGTACTTCATCGTGTAAATAATCGGATAACAAGGCTCCCGGCGTACCGGGATGAATAGTCCGGATTGTGCAGAATGGCGCAGCTTACGCTGCGCCATTCTGATTTTTTGCCGCGCTTGAGTCGGCCGATCAAAGCGGTTCTTTTTCGTCCGGCTGCCGCCGGTACACGCAGCAGCCCTCCGCCATGCCGCAGAAGCGGAAGCCGGACTTTTCCGCGATGTGCCGGGTCACCGTCTGCTCCGGGACGCACTCAATGACCACGCCCCGACCCTGACGCCGGGCGCGGTCCGTCAGCAGCCGGGTCAGCTCCCCGGCGTATCCCCGGCCCCAGCGGCTGCGGTCCAGGACCCAGCCCAGCTCCATGGACACATCGTCATAGGGGTGCCAGATCACATACCCCGCAAAGCCGCCGTCATCCACCGCCAGGATCAGCGGCTCCGGCGTCAGCCCCGCCCGTTCCAGAAAGGCCCGGGTCTGCTCCCGGGAAAAGGGCGGCTCCAGATACCGCATGACCTCCGGGTCCGACAGCAGCCGGTGCAGAGGCTCCAGGTCCGCCTCCGTCATTCGGCGGGCCCGCAGTCCGGCAGACTTACGCTCCATGCCCGCCTCCCTTACCGCAGCCAATCCGGCAGGGAGTGGCTCTGGACGCTGCTGACCATGCCCATGGCGGCAAACAGGGTCACGATGGACGAGCCGCCATAGCTGAAAAACGGCAGCGTCAGGCCGATCACCGGCAGCACAAACAGGCACATACCCACGTTACTGATGGTCTGGAAGATCAGCACCGCTGCCACCCCCACGCAGACGTAGGACTCCGTGGTGTTCCGGGCCTTCCGCGCCACCATCAGGCACCGCACGATGATGGCCGCCAGCAGCAGCAGCACCGCCAGGCACCCCAGCATCCCCAGTTCCTCGCCGATGGCGGAGAAGATGAAGTCCGTGTACCGGAACGGCAGGCTGCCGGAGTATTCGCCCTGGGTCTGTATCCCGTGGAACAGCCCCTGGCCGGTGAGCTTACCGCCGCCCAGGGCCAGCAGGCTCCGGGTCTGCTGCCATCCGGCCCCCAGGGGGTCCAGGTTGTGGTCAAACACCACCATGAACCGCTCCTTCATATAGTCCGGGATCTTGTCCAGCTCCCACAGCAGGTAAAACGCCGCGCCGCCGCCCAGCAGGGCGATGATGAACCACCGGGCCGCCACTCCGGCCACAAAGGCCATGGCCGCGAAGATGAAGATATACACCAGGGCGCTGCCCATGTCCGAGGAGATGACGTAGTAAAGCCCCACCATCAGCAGCACGTGCCCCGCCAGAAACGCAATGGAACGCAGGGATTTCAGCCCCCAGTTCTCCTTGACCCAAACCAACTGCCGGCTGAGCACCAGGATGAACGTCAGCTTCACGATCTCCGCCGGCTGGATATTGGCCGGAAAGTCCTGGATCCCCAGCCAGGCCCGGTTGCCGTTGTTTTCGATGCCCAGCGGCGTTTTCAGCAGCAGGAACATGACGATGCCGAAGCCCAGCAGCCATTTCCAGCGCTTGGCGGCCTCGGTCAGGTCGATCTGGGACATGAGAAAATAGATGCCCACTCCCAGCACAATGGCGCAGGCCTGGACGATGACCATTTTCCAGGAGTTCAGGAAGTTCGTGGCGCTGGCGATCATCACCAGCCCGAACAGGGCCGCGCCGCAGCAGAGACACAGCAAAAGCCAGTCGGCCTGCCGCAAAATATCGAAAATGCTATCCTTGATTCGTTTCAGCATGAAAGGCTCCTCTTGTAAAACCGGTTGCACGGAACATGATATCAACTTAGTATAGCATACGAAACTTTTTCTGTAAACCGAATTTTCTCTTTTCAAGCGGGAATTCCTGTGATATAATCAGTTGATTTTACGGAGAGGAGGCCACCTATGGAGTATATCACCCACAGTCCCGCGGAAACGGAGGAGCTGGGCTGCCGTTTGGGACGGACCCTGGGCCCCGGTGCGGTGGTCGCCTACTTCGGCGGCCTGGGGATGGGCAAAACCGCCTTCACCCGGGGCCTGGCCCGGGGCTTGGGCTGCCGGGGCCGGGTCACCAGCCCCACCTTCACCATCGTCAACGAATACGACGGCCCCACGCCCCTGTTCCACTTCGACATGTACCGCCTGGCGGACGCCGACGCCCTGTTTGACATCGGCTGGGAGGACTATCTGGACCGGGGCGGCGTGTGCGCCGTGGAGTGGAGCGAAAACGTCCGGGAGGCCCTGCCGCCGGACGCCGTTACCGTCACCATCGCCCGCTGTCCGGAAAACGACAGCTGGCGCAGCATTACCATTGCAGGAGGGGAGCCGCTTTGAAAATACTTGCCATCGAGACCTCGGCCAAAAGCGTCTCCGCCGCCGTGGTGGAAAACGGCGTTCCCCTGGCCAGCGCCTATCAGAATATGGGCCTGACCCACAGCCGCACCCTGATGCCCCTGGTGGACGGTATGCTGTCCGCCGCCGGGCTGCGGGTCCAGGATATGGACCTGCTGGCGGCCGCCAACGGGCCGGGCAGCTTCACCGGCCTGCGCATCGGCGTGTCCGCCCTGAAGGGCCTGGCCTGGGCCCTGGAAAAGCCCTGCTGCGGCGTGTCCACCCTGGCCGCCATGGCCCGGAACCTGGCCCATATGGAGGGCCTCATCATCTGCGCCATGGACGCCCGGCGCAATCAGGTGTACAACGCCCTGTTCCTGGCCCATGACGGCGTTCTGACCCGGCAGTGTCCGGACCGGGCCATCGGCCTGGCGGAGCTGGCGGAGGAGATAAAAAACCGCCCGGAGCCGAAATTTGTTGTTGGCGACGGGGCCGGGCTGTGTTATAATCATCTGTTGGAGCAGGATGTTCCCTGCCGGATGGCCCCGCCTCAGCTGGTGATGCAGAACGCCGTGGGGGTGGCCCTGGCGGCGGAGGAAATGGCTGCCGCCGGACAGGTCACCACGGCCCGGGACCTGGTTCCCGTGTACCTGCGGCTGAGCCAGGCGGAGCGGGAGCGGCTGGCCCGGGGCCTGAAGATCACCTTGGATTAATAATTTTATATATAAAGGAGAAGCACCATGTTTAGCGAAAAAGTCCACGTCATGAACCATCCCCTGGTGGCCCACAAGCTCACCATCCTTCGGGACAAGAACACCAGCGTCAAGGATTTCCGGGAGCTGGTTTCCGAGATCGGCATGCTCATCACCTACGAGGCCACCCGTGACCTGCCGCTGACCACCAAGGTGGTGGAAACTCCCCTGTGCAAGGCGGAGCTGCCCACTCTGGCCGGTAAGAAGTTCGCCGTGGTGCCCATTCTCCGGGCCGGTCTGGGTCTGGTGGACGGCGTGCTGCGCATGGTGCCCTCCGCCCGTGTGGGACATATCGGCATGTTCCGGGACGAGGAAACGCTGGAGCCCCACGTCTATTTCTGCAAGATGCCCAAGGACGTGGCTGACCGCGACATCATCATCGTGGATCCCATGCTGGCCACCGGCGGCTCCGCCGATGCCGCCATCACCGAGATGAAGAAGCGCGGATGCCACAACATCAAGCTCATGGTGCTGGTAGCTGCCCCTGAAGGCATTGAGCACCTGCAGAAGGTTCATCCCGATGTGGACATCTATGTGGGTGCGGTGGACGATCACCTGAACGAGCATGGCTACATCGTTCCCGGCCTGGGCGATGCCGGCGACCGCATCTTCGGCACCAAGTAACATGACGCGTTTTCCCCTGTCCCGGTACAGACCGGGACAGGGGATTTTTGCTTTTTCCTGCCCTTTTTGATATTCGCAAAAATAATGATTGACATTTGTCTTTATTTTTTATATATTGTATCTGCCAAATTTCAACGAGAGATATCAGGCCTATCCGCAAGGCCTCCCTTTGAACAGAGAAAAGAGGTAAGTCAAAAATATTTTACGAACGGGGGAGGATAAATGTCCAAAGAGTTGATTCGCCTGCGGGACCTCTGCATGGCGTTTGACGACGAGCTGGTTCTCGATCACATCAATCTGTATATCAACGATTCTGAATTCCTCACACTTCTGGGCCCCAGCGGCTGTGGCAAGACCACAACGCTGAGGATTATTGGCGGTTTCACGACACCCACGTCGGGAGACGTCACCTTTGACGGTGTGAGGATTAATGATGTCCCGCCGCATAAGCGGCAGATCAACACGGTGTTCCAGAAATACGCGCTGTTCCCGCATCTGGACGTGTTTGAGAATATCGCCTTTGGCTTGCGGATCGCCAAGGTGCCTGCCGAGGAAATTGAGGAGCGCGTGACGGAAATGCTGGGCGTGGTGAGTCTGAAGGGCTTCGAGCACCGGAAGATCACCCAGCTGTCCGGCGGCCAGCAGCAGCGGGTGGCCATCGCCCGGGCGCTGGTGAACCGGCCCAAGGTCCTGCTGCTGGACGAGCCCCTGGGCGCGCTGGACCTGCGCCTGCGGAAGGATATGCAGAACGAGCTGAAGCGTATCCAGCAGCAGATGGGCATTACCTTCATCTATGTGACCCACGACCAGGAGGAGGCCCTGACCATGTCCGACACCGTGGTGGTGATGGACAAGGGCCGCATCCAGCAGATCGGCACCCCTGAGGACATCTATAACGAGCCGAAAAACGCCTTTGTGGCGGACTTTATCGGCGAGAGCAACATCTTAAACGGCACCATGGTCCGCGACAACGTGGTGAAAATGTACGGCAAGGAGTTCCCCTGCGTGGACGGCGGGTTCGCCCCCAACGAGCCGGTGGACGTGGTCATCCGCCCCGAGGACATCGACATTGTCCCCGTGGAGCAGGGCCAGCTGGCGGGCACCGTCACCAACGTCACCTTCAAGGGGATGCAGTACGACATCATTGTGGACTTCCGGGGCTTCAAGTGGCTGATCCAGACCACGGACCACTCCCCGGTGGGGGCCCGCATCGGCGTGAAGATCGATCCGGACGGGTTCCATATCATGAAAAAGAGCGAATATTCCGGTCAGTTCGGCGACTACAGCTCCTATTCCGAGGAGTACGAGGAGCTGGCGGACGCCTCCTGGGAGACGGATGAGGAGGAGATCGGGGATGAAGAATAAGCTCTCCCGGTTCGCCGTGCCCTATGAGGTGTGGATGGCCATTTTCGTGGTGGCCCCCATCCTCATCATGGTGATCTATGCCTTCTCCTCCTCGGAGGGGGGCTTCACCCTGGACAATTTTGTGCAGATGGGCGGCTATACCCAGGTGTTTCTGCGGTCCTTCAAGCTGGCCATCATCGCCACGCTGATCTGTCTGGTCATCGGGTACCCGGTATCGTATCTCATGAGCCGGGAGGGTCCGGCCTTCCAGCGGACGGCTATGGTGCTGATCATGCTGCCCATGTGGATGAACTTCCTGCTGCGGACCTATTCCTGGATGACCATCCTGGAAAACCACGGCCTGCTAAACCAGCTGTTTGAAAAAATCGGCCTCATCAGCCTGTATAACCACATTTTCGGCACGGAGCTGGAGTATTTCTCCATGATGAATACCCAGGGGGCCGTGGTGCTGGGCATGGTGTATAACTATCTGCCCTTTATGATTCTGCCCATCTACTCTGTCATTATCAAGCTGGACGGCTCCCTGCTGGAGGCCGCCCGGGACCTGGGGGCCAATTCCATGACGGTGTTCCGCCGGGTGATCCTGCCCCTGAGCCTGCCGGGGGTCATCTCCGGCATCACCATGGTGTTCGTGCCGTCGGTGTCCACCTTCGCCATCAGCCGGATGCTGGGCGGCGGCACGGAGCTTCTGCTGGGCGACCTCATCGAGCGGCAGTTCCTGGGCGGGGCCTATAACCCCCAGCTGGGTGCGGCCATCTCCCTGGTGATGATGATCATCGTGCTGGTGTGCATGCTGGTGATGAATCGCTTCGGTGAGGGCGAGGAACAGGCGGTGATGCTATGACCGGCCGCAAGCAGAACAGCGTCGGCGATCGGGTGCTGATGGCGCTGGTGTTCCTGTTTCTCTATGCACCCATTATCATTCTCATCGTTTTCTCCTTCAACGCGGGCACCAGCTCCAGCGTCTGGAAGGGCTTTTCCCTGAAATGGTACGAGTCCCTGCTGTCTAACCGCCTGATTATGAACAGCGTGTACACTACCCTGATGGTGTCGCTGCTGTCCACCATTGTGGCGGCCATTGCGGGCACGTTTGCCGCCATTGGCCTGTACGCCATGAGCCGGCGCCGCCGGGCGGTGGTGAACTCCGTCAACAACATCCCCATGATGAACGCGGATATCGTCACCGGCGTCAGCCTGTGCCTGCTGTTCGTGGTGTTCTTCAACGGCTGGGGCACCTTTGCCGGGTGGGTGAACTCCTGGCAGTCGGCGGTGGTGCTGCCGGAGCGGCTGACCATGGGCTTCGGCACCCTGCTCATCGCCCATGTCTGCTTCAACATTCCGTATGTCATCCTGTCCGTGGGGCCAAAGCTGCGGCAGATGGACCGGAACCTCATCGACGCGGCCCAGGACCTGGGCTGCACCTGGATGCAGGCCTTCTGGCGGGTGGTGATCCCGGAGATCAAGCCCGGCATCGTGTCCGGCGCGCTGACGGCCTTCACCATGTCCGTGGATGACTTCATCATCAGCTACTTTACCGCCGGAACCAGCGCCTCCACCCTGGCCATGACCATCTACGGCATGACCAAAAAGCGCGTCAGTCCGGAGATCAACGCCATTTCCACCCTGCTGTTTGTGACGGTGCTGGTGCTGCTGGCCATCATCAACCTGCGTGACAGCCACGCCGCCCGGCGGGAGCATCACGCGGCGGTGTCCGCCGCCTCCGGCGGACCGGTAAAGCCCCACCGGCGGCCCAACAAGCTGCTGCGCCGGGTGGCGGCCGGAGCCATGGCCTGCGCCTTAGTGGCGGTGCTGGTGGTCACCGGACACTCCGTCCAGTCGGAGCGGGTGGTGAACGTATGCTCCTGGGGCGAGTATATCGACGAGGACCTGATCACCCGGTTCGAGGAGCAAACCGGCATCCGGGTGAACTATCAGACGGCGGAAAGCAACGAGGCCCTGTATTCCCTGATCAAGATGGGCGGCGCGGATTTCGACGTTATCGTCCCCTCGGACTATATGATCGCCCGCCTGATTCAGGAGGATATGCTGGCGGAGCTGGACTACAGCCACATTCCCAATTTCCAACTCATTGACGACACCTACAAGAACCTCAGCTACGACCCGGAGAACAAGTACACCGTGCCGTACACCTGGGGCACCCTGGGCATTATCTACAACACCAGCATGGTGTCCGAGCCTATTACCAGCTGGGACGCCATGTTCGACCCCCAGTACGCCGGTCAGGTGCTGATGATCAACAACTCCCGTGACGCCCTGGCGGCGGCCCTGCTGGACCTGGGCTACAGCATCAATACCACGGACCCCGGCCAGCTGGAGGAGGCCTTCAACCTGCTGAAAACCGCCAAGGACAGCGGCGTGTATCAGGCCTTCGTCATGGACGAGGTGTTCCAGAAGATGGAGGGCGGCAATGCCGCCATCGCCATGTACTACGCCGGAGACTACCTGACCATGCTGGAAAACAACGAGGACCTGGCCTTCGTCATCCCGGAGGAGGGCAGCAACTGGTTTGTGGACGCCATGTGCGTCCTGAAGGACACCCAGCACATGTCCGAGGCGGAGGAGTGGATCAACTTCATCGCCTCCACGGACTCCAACCTGGCCAACATGGACTATATCTGGTACGCGTCCCCCAACCGGGAAGCCCTGGAGCAGTACCCGGCCTACTATGCGGAGGTCAACGAGGAGGAGCTGGACCCGGAGATCTACGAAATCATGGCCCCCCCGGCGGAGACGCTGGACCGCTGCGAGATCTATGAAAACCTGCCCAAGGACACCCTGCGGCTGTATGACCGGCTGTGGACCCGGCTGGGCGTATAAAGGAGGAACGGATATGATCGAAATCGGCAAATCCTATACCATTGAGCAGGTGGTCACCCCGGAGATGACCGCCCGGGCCATCGGCTCCGGCGGCCTGGAGGTGTTCGGCACCCCGTTTATGATGGCCATGATGGAGCACGCCGCCATGGACTGCGTGCAGCCGGACCTGCCGGAGGGCAAAGGCACCGTGGGCGTGGATATTCAGTCCAGCCACCTGGCCCCCACCCCTGTGGGCATGACCGTCCGGGCCACGGCCACCGTCACCGGCGTGTCCGAAAACGGCAAGCTCATCACCTTCCGGGTGGAAGCCAGCGACGACTGGGGCCCCATCGGCGAGGGGACCCACACCCGGGCCATCATCGCCAACGACCGCTTCCTGCAGAAGTGCAACAGCAAGCTGACGGAGCGGAAATAGCCCCAGCAGCTTCCAAAGAGGGAGGAGAGCGCCGCTCTCCTCCCTCTTTTTGCAATGCCCGCAAAAAAAGTTGTCCCGCCCCTTCAAAAGCTCTTGCAATCAGAGGACGGGAACCGTATAATATAAGTTCAGTGTGAAAACACGGGATTACGACCGAATAAGGAGTGTGAGACAATGACCGAGGAAGGGAAGGCCCCTCTGACGGAGGAGAGTGCCGAAAGCAAAAACTTTATTCTGAACTTTATCGACGAGGACATCGCAGAGGGTGGCCGGTTCCAGGGACTGACCGTTCACACCCGTTTCCCGCCGGAGCCCAACGGCTATCTGCACATCGGCCACTGCAAGGCCCTTTGCATCGACTTCGGCACCGCCGAGCGTTACGGCGGCCTGTGCAACCTGCGCATGGACGACACCAACCCCGCCAAGGAGGACACCGAGTATGTGGATGCCATCCAGCAGGATATCCACTGGCTGGGCTTTGACTGGGGCGACCGGTTCTTCTACGGGTCCGACTATTTTGAGAAGGACTATGAATACGCCGTGGAGCTCATCAAAAAGGGCCTGGCGTATGTGTGCGAGTTGACGCCGGAGGAGTTCAAGGCCAACCGCGGCGACATCGGCATCCCCGCCACCTCCCCCTACCGGGACCGCCCCATTGAGGAGAATCTGCGTCTGTTTGAAAAGATGAAGAACGGCCAGGTGGAGGAGGGCAAGATGACCCTGCGGGCCAAGATCGACCTGGCCAGCGGCAATCTGAACCTCCGGGACCCCATCATTTACCGCATCCGCTTCATCAACCACCACCGCCAGGGCACCAAGTGGTGCATCTATCCCATGTACGACTTTGCCCACCCCATCCAGGACGCTCTGGAGGGCATCACCCACAGTCTCTGCTCCCTGGAGTTCGAGTCTCACCGGCCTCTGTATGACTGGGTGGTCAGCAATGTGTCCATCCCCTATCACAAGCCCCGCCAGATCGAATTTGCCCGGCTGGGCATTGACCACACCGTCATGAGCAAGCGCAAGCTCCGCAAGCTGGTGGAGGAGCACTATGTCTCCGGCTGGGACGATCCCCGGATGCCCACCCTGTGCGGCCTGCGCCGCCGGGGCTACACCGCCGCCTCCATCCGCAATTTCTGCGAGCGCATCGGCGTGGCCAAGTCTCCCAACACCGTGGAATACGGCTTCCTGGAGCACTGCCTGCGGGAGGATCTGAACGTGTCCGCCCAGCGGACCATGGCGGTGCTGCATCCGGTGAAGCTCACCGTCACCAACTATCCCCAGGGCCAGAGCGAGACCTTCACCGTGGAGAACAACCCCACCGATCCCAGCCAGGGCACCCATGAGATCACCTTCAGCCGCCACCTGTGGATCGAGCATGAGGACTTCCTGGAGACGCCCATTCCCAAGTATAAGCGCCTGTATCCCGACGGCCCCGAGTGCCGCCTGAAGGGCGCGTACCTGGTGAAGTGCACCGGCTGCGTCAAGGATGAAAACGGCCAGATCGTGGAGATCCTGTGCACATATGACCCCGACAGCCGGGGCGGCGATCCCGCCGACGGCCGCAAGGTCAAGGGCGCCACGCTGCACTGGGCGGACGCGGAGAGCTGCGTGGACGCCGAGGTGCGCCTGTATGACAATCTGTTCTCCGATCCCCAGCCCGACGGCCCGGACAAGGACTTCCTGAACTGCCTGAATCCCGACTCCCTGATGGTGCTGGAGGGCTGCAAGGTGGAGCGGGCCATGGTGGACGTGGCCCAAGACTTCGACCGGGTGGAAAACCGCACCGGCATCAACGCCCCCACCTTCCAGTTCATGCGCACGGGCTATTTCTGCATGGATAACCGGGACTGCACGGCGGACCACCTGGTGTTCAACCGCAGCGTGTCCCTGAAGGACAGCTTCAAAAAGTAACCTGTAAAGTAAAAGTTGCGCTGCCCAAAAGGCGGCGCAACTTTGTTTTGCTGGACAAGAGGCGGGGCAGCCTGTATAATAAGGAGAAAAAAAGGGGGTCCACGCCATGCCTCTGTACGACGCCGTTCGCGCACCCCGGCCCCGGAAACGGGACCGGAAGCTGCACATACTCATCGCCATTGGGCTGATCCTGGTGCTGGCGGCGTTTATCCCCATTCTATGGGCCGCCCATTTACAGCGGCAGTACCGCCATTTTATAGGCGGGCTGGGAGAAAGCGTCCAATACGCCAAGGAGCAGGGCGGCCTGTACGTCCGGCAGGACGGGCGGCAATTCCGGGCCCGGGAGCCCGCCTCCCGGCTGTATCTGGAGGTGAGTGCCGCCGGCATGGGCAAGCGCCAGAACAGCGCCCCCAAGTCCGTGCCGGATGCGGAGCTGGAGTTCGGCAACGGGTGCATCCTGCGCTTCTGGGGCCTGGACGTGTGGGACGGATACAACCGCCAATGGGTCCCCGGCGTGTTCGTCTGGTACCGGGGAGCCAACGGAAAAATCTATATGTATGACACCGACCGGATGCAATGGCAAACGCTGGTGCGGTGCTTGCCCGAAGAATAGGAGGAACGATATGGGCCTTTATGATGCAGTGCGCCGGGAGAAGACGCCCCGGCGGCGGCACCCCATGTGGGTGGTGGCGCTGGCCTTTGCGGCGGCGCTGGTGACGACGCTGGGTCTGGTCATCAGCAAGCCCCAGCGGGATCATGACCGGTTCATCCGCTGCATGAGCGACATCTCCAGCAGCACCACCTACGCCTTCAGCGGAAAATTCACCTCCCTCCGGGCCCGGGTGGACGGCCAGGACCTGCGCATCACCCAGGAAAACGGCTATGCCCTGTACGGGAAGCTCTTCAACATGAACGCCACCTTCAGCCGGGACGTCCCCAAGGAGGACAGCCTCCGCCTGGACTACGGCGACGGGGCGGTGCTGGAGCTGTGGCCCTATCACCTGCCGGACAGTTCCGACCGCAGCGAGGGCATATTCGTCCGGTTCGTAAATCCGGAGGGAAAAACCTACACCTACTACACCGACCGGGACACCTTCGCCCGGGTCACCCAATGCCTGTCGCCGGAAAATAACCCGGCATGGGCGGAATAACCGATTTTCGCAGGACGGCTTCCCGTCCTGCGATTTTTCTTGAAAAAAACCGGGATTTATGATATCATAAGCTGATTATATATGCACACAAGCGGGACGGGAGCCGCAGGCTGCGGAAGCGTCCCCTCCCGTAGGTCCCATGGAGGAGGAACACCGTTGAAATCCAGAGTTTTTGAGATCATTGCCGCCGAGCAGGCCCGGCAGAACAGCACCGTGGAGCTGATCGCCAGCGAAAACTTCGTGAGCGAAAATGTCATGAAGGCCGTAGGCTCCTGCCTGACCAACAAATATTCCGAGGGCTATCCCGCCCAGCGTCCCTCCGGCAACCGGGGCCGGTTCTACGGCGGCTGCCAGTATTTGGATGAGCTGGAGGAATACTGCTGCCGCCAGTGGCAGACCGTCTTTCAGACGGACTATCACGTCAATGTCCAGCCCCATAGCGGCTCCTCCGCCAACCTGGCCGCCTATATGAGCGTGCTGAAGCCCGGCGACACCATTCTGGCCATGAGCCTCAACAACGGCGGACACCTGACCCACGGCTCTCCGGTGAATTTCAGCGGCAAGCTGTTCCACATGGAGTTCTACGGGGTGGACGAAAACGGTTTCATCGACTATGAGGACGTCCGCCGGAAAGCCCGGGAGTGCCGCCCGCAATTGATTCTGGCCGGGGCCTCGGCCTACAGCCGCATCATCGACTTCCCGGCCTTTGCCGACGCCGCCCGGGAGGTGGGGGCGTATTTCATGGTGGACATGGCCCACATCGCAGGGCTTGTGGCCGCCGGGGACCATCCCTCCCCCTTCGGCCTGGCAGACATCATCACAACCACTACCCACAAGACCCTGCGGGGCACCCGGAGCGGACTGATCTTCTGTAGGCCCGAGCTTGCCAAGCGGGTGGACAGCGCCGTGTTTCCCGGCGGACAGGGCGGCGCGCTGCAGCACGTCATCGCCGGAAAGGCCGTCACAGCGGAGGAAGCCTCCACGGAGAAGTTCCGGGAATACATCCACGCCGTTGTCCGCAACTGCCGCGCCATGTGCGATGAATTTATCTCCATGGGCTACAAGGTGGTCACCGGCGGCACGGACAATCACCTGTTCCTGCTGGACCTGACGGACACCGGACTCACTGGCAAAGCGGTGCAGGACGAGCTGGACCGCCACGGCATCACCCTGAACAAGAACTGCGTCCCCAACGAGTCCCGCTCCCCCCAGCAGACCTCCGGCGTCCGCATCGGGACGGCAGCCATGACCACCAAGGGCTACACGGAGCAGGACTTCATCGCCGTGGCCCGCCAAATTGACCGCATCATCCGGGATATGCAGGATATGCGGAAGGAGTGACAGAAACGTGTATTTAAAAGCACTGGAAATTCAGGGCTTCAAATCCTTTCCCGACAAAACGGTGCTGAATTTCGGCGCGGACATCACCGCCATCGTGGGTCCCAACGGCTCCGGCAAGTCCAACATCTCCGACGCCATCCTGTGGGTCATGGGCGAGCAGAACAGCCGCCAGCTCCGGGGCGCCAAAATGGAGGACGTGATCTTCGGCGGCACGGAAAAGCGCAATCAGATGGGCTTTGCCCAGGTGACGCTAATCATCGACAACACCGGCCACATCTTCCCCCGGGACGAGAGTGAGGTGGCCGTCACCCGCCGCTATTACCGCAGCGGGGAGTCGGAATACTATATCAACCGCCAGTCCGTGCGGCTCAAGGACGTCAACGAGCTGTTCATGGACACCGGCATGGGCCGGGAGGGCTACTCCATCATTGGCCAGGGCAAGATCGACGAGATCCTGTCCGTGAAAAGCGGCGAGCGCCGGGAGGTGTTCGAGGAGGCGGCGGGCATCAGCAAGTTCCGCCACCGCAAGGAGGAGTCCGAGCGGAAGCTCCAGCGCACGGAGGAGAATCTGGTGCGCATCAACGACAAGATCGCCGAGCTGGAGCTGCAGGTGGAGCCTCTGCGGCAGCAGGCGGAAACGGCGAAAAAATACCTGGTGCTGCGGGACGAGCTGCGGGTGCTGGAGATCTCCGTGTGGCTGGAAAACCTCCAGACCCTGCGGGCCGGTGCCCTGAAGCTGGAGACCGATCTGCGGACCGCCCAGGAGGACCGTCAGCGGGCCCAGGATGCCCTGGACGCGGTATATGCCGCCGGGGAGGAAAGTCTGGCAAAGATCCAGGCCAACGACGTCCGGGCCGAGGAGCTGCGGGGACAGGCGTCCGGCATCGACGCCCAGGCCCAGCAGGAGAGCTCCGCCATTGCCGTGCTGGAAAACAGCCTGTCCCACGACCGGCAGACCCTGGAGCGGCTGGACCGGGAGCTGGCAGACACCCAGCAGCGGGCCGGTAATCTCCGGACCCAGGCCGACGCCCTGACGGACCGCATAGACCAGATCGACGCGGAGACCCAGGACCTGGCCCGGCAGCTGGAGGAGCTGATGGACGCCCTGCGGCAGCTGGCCGAAAGCGCCGGAAGCGCCCAGCAGGAAGCCGAGGCCCTGCGGGCCAAGGAGACCCTGGCCGTGGCTGACGCCGCCCGGGGCCGGACGGAGCTGGCCGCTCTGGACGCCACCCGGACCCAGGCCCAGGCTCGGCAGGCCGCCATCGCCGCCGACAGCGCCGCCGCCCGGGAAAAGCTGGACCAATGCCGCCGGGAGGCCGAAGAAAACAACGTCTCCCTGACTGCCGCCCGGGAGGAGGAGCAGGCCACCGCCAACGTCATCCAGGGCCACAGCCTGAAGATGGAGGGCCGGCGCCGCCGGGCCCAGGAGGCCGCCCAGCAAGCCGAACAGCTACGCCGGCAGCTGGCCGCCATGGAGGACCGCATCCGTCTGCTGACGGAGATGGAGAAGGACTACGAGGGCTTCTCCCGGGCGGTGAAGGGCGTGATGCAGGCGGCGGACCGGGGCACCCTATCCGGGATCCACGGCCCCGTGGCAAGCCTTATGACCACCGACCCCCAATACACCGTGGCCCTGGAGATCGCCCTGGGCGCGGCTTTGCAGAACATCGTGGTGGACCGGGACACCGACGCCAAGGAGGCCATCGCCTTCCTGAAGCGCCGGGACGCGGGCCGGGCCACGTTCCTGCCCATGAGCGCCATCCGGGGCGATATGCTCCGGGAGCCGCGCCTGGCCCAGGAATACGGCTTCGTGGGCATCGCCTCCCAGCTGGTGACGTATGACGCCCGGTACGACGGCATTTTTCAGAATCTGCTGGGCCGCACCGTGGTGGTGGAGGACCTGGACTGCGGCGTGAATATGGCCCGTCGGTATCAGAACCGCTTCCGCATCGTCACCCTGGACGGTCAGGTCATCAACCGGGGCGGCTCCATGACCGGCGGCAGCGTCAGCCGCAGCGCCGGGGTCCTGTCCCGGGTCAGCGAGCTGTCCGGGCTGCGGGAGCAGATGACGGGACTGAAAGCCTCCCTGGGCCAGGCCGCCCGCCGGGCGGAGGAAACCGGCCGGGACCTGCAAAAGGCCCAGTATGAGCTGGATGTGGCCCGGGAGCAGCAGCAGAACGCCGCCCAGCAGGTGCTGGCTCTGGAGACCCGCGGCCAACACTATGACAGCCTGCGGGAGACCCTGGAAGCCACCCTGGAGGCCCTGGACGCCGAAAATCTCCGGCTGACCCGGCAGACGGCGGACGGTGACGCCCGCCGCCGGGAGCTTCAGATGAAGATCGACGGTCAGGAGGACCTGGCCCGGCAGCTGCGCCAACAGGCCCAGGACTGCCTGGCCGGGCAGAGCGACCTGCAGTCGAAAACCGGCGGCATCTCCGACCGGATCACCCGCTGCAAGGAGCAGCAGGCCGCCCTGGCCGCCGAGCGCCAGGGGGCGGAGAGCCGCTTGGCGGACCTGCGCCAGCTGATGACGGACCTGGACGGCGACTGCCGCAGCCGGGAGGACCTGGCCCGGCAGCTGCATGAATCCCAGGTCCGGGCACGGGAGCAGATGGCGGAGCATCAGGCCCGCTGCGACTCCCTGCACCGGCAGGCGGAGGACCTGCGTGGCCAGCTGCAGACCCTCCAGCAGGAGAAGCTGGACCTGGAGCAGAAGCGCACGGCCCTGAACCGCCAGACCCAGACCTGCAACGACGCGGTGATCGCCGCCCAGCAGGAGCTGTCCCGGCTGGAGCAGAAGCGCAGCGCCGCCGCCATGGAGGAGAAAACCATTCTCGATAAGCTCTGGGAGCGGTATGAGCTGAGCCATTCTGAGGCCCAGGCCCAGCGGGTGGAGCTGGAGAGTGTCCCCAAGGCCACCCGCCGCATCGGCGAGCTGAACCGGTCCATCAAGGCCCTGGGCACCCCCAACATCGGGGCTATCGAGGAGTATGAGCGGGTCAACGGGCGGTATACCTATCTGTCCGACCAGCGGGCGGACGTGGAGCAGGCCAAGGGCGAGCTCACCGGCGTCATCGACCAGCTGACCCAGCAGATGACGGAGATTTTCGCCCAGCAGTTCAGGCTCCTCAACGACAGCTTCCAGGAGACGTTTCTGGAGCTGTTCGGCGGCGGCAAGGCCCGGCTGGAGCTGGAGGATGAAAAGGACATCCTCAACTGCGGCATCGAGATCAAGGTGCAGCCCCCGGGCAAGCAGCTGAAAACCATCACCCTGCTGTCCGGCGGCGAAAAGGCCTTTGTGGCCATCGCCCTGTACTTCGCTATTCTCAAGGTCCACCCCACCCCCTTCTGCGTAATGGACGAGATCGAGGCCGCCCTGGACGAGGCCAACGTGGTGCGCTATGCCCGCTATATGCGGCGCATCGCCGGAAAGACCCAGTTCATCGTCATCACCCACCGGCGGGGCACCATGGAGGAGGCCGACGTGCTCTACGGCGTCACCATGCAGGAGCGGGGCGTCAGCCGGATCCTCACCATCAACCTCAACGATATGGCCAAAGAGCTGAATATAAAGTAAGGAGACACGATTATGGGACTGTTCAAAAAATTCCGGGACGCGTGGTTTGCGCCCATGTCCTTTGACTCCCTGGACGACGATTTTTATGACCGGCTGGAGGAATCCCTGATCCTGGCGGACGTGGGCATGGACGTGGCCCTGGACGCCACCGAGAAGCTGCGCCGCCGGGCCTATGACGACCGTCTGCTGACGGCGGACCAGGTGAAGGGCGCTCTGCGGGAGATCCTGGCCGAGAAGCTGGAGGTGGGCGACAGCCGACTGGACCTGTCCACCCAGCCCAGCGTCATTCTGGTCATCGGCGTCAACGGCGTGGGCAAGACCACGTCCATCGGCAAGCTGGCCTATCAGCTGAAAAAGCAGGGCAAAAAGGTCCTGCTGTGCGCCGGTGACACCTTCCGGGCCGCCGCCGCCGACCAGCTGGAGATCTGGGCCAACCGGGCCGGGGTGGACATCGTCCGCCAGAACGAGGGCGCGGACCCCGGCGCCGTGCTGTTCGACGCCCTGGCTGCCGCCAAGGCCCGCCGCAGCGACGTGGTGCTGGTGGACACCGCCGGGCGGCTGCACAACAAGGCCAATCTCATGAAGGAGCTGGCCAAGCTCCGGAAGATCATCGATCGGGAGCTGCCCGGGGCCGCCAAGGAGACCCTGCTGGTGCTGGACGCCACCACCGGCCAGAACGGTCTCATCCAGGCCCGGCAGTTCAAGGAGACCGCCGGTCTGACGGGCATCGTGCTGACCAAGCTGGACGGCACCGCCAAGGGCGGCATCGTCATCGCCATCGCCCAGGAGCTGCAGGTGCCGGTGAAGTATGTGGGCCTGGGCGAGGGCATCAAGGACCTGGCCCCCTTCGACGCCAAGGAATTTGTGGGCGATCTGTTCTGATGGGAGGGACGAATATGATCCGTGCCGACGGAAGAAAGTATGACGAAAGCCGCCCGGTGGAGATCACCACGGGCTTTATCAAATTTGCCGAGGGCAGCGCCCTGATCCGCTGCGGCGACACGGTGGTGCTGTGCAACGCCTCGGTGGAGGACCGGGTCCCGCCCCATGTGCGCCCGGGCTGCGGCTGGGTGACGGCGGAGTATTCCATGCTGCCCCGGGCCAACCGGGAGCGGTCCCGCCGGGACGTGGACAAGCTGAAGCTGTCCGGCCGCAGCGCCGAAATCCAGCGGCTCATCGGCCGGAGCCTGCGGGCGGCGGTGGATATGCGCCGCCTGGGCGAGCGCACCATCACCATCGACTGCGACGTGCTCCAGGGTGACGGCGGCACCCGCACCGCCTCCGTCACCGGGGGCTTCGTGGCCCTGGCCCTGGCGTGCCGGGGTCTTCTGGAGCAGGGGCTGGTGAAGGCCATGCCCATCCGCCACTATGTGGCCGGTATCTCCGCCGGTATCGTGGACAACGTACCCATGCTGGACCTGCAATACTCCGAGGACAGCCGGGCCATGGTGGATCTGAACTGCGTCATGAATGAGCAGGGCGGCATCATCGAGCTGCAGGGCACCGGCGAGGGCCGGGCCTTCACGCCCCGGGAGCAGCAGGAGCTGCTGGCCCTCTGCGCCCAGGGCAACGCCCGGCTGATCCAGCTGGAGAAAAACATATTGGGGGAGATTCTATGAAATTCGTATTGGCATCCCATAACCGCAAGAAGCTGGCGGAGATGCAGGAGATTCTGCGTGAGCTGGGGGTGGAGGTGGTCCTTCAGTCCGACGTGGGCCTGGACCTGGAGCCGGAGGAAAATGGAACCACCTTCGCCGAAAACGCCGCCATCAAGGCCATGGCCGTGATGCAGGCCAGCGGTCTGCCCGCCATTGCCGACGACTCCGGCCTGTGCGTGGACGCGCTGAATGGCGCTCCCGGCATCTATTCCGCCCGATACGGCGGCGTGGACAGTGACCAGGCCCGCTATCGCCTGCTGCTGGAGAATCTCCGGGGTGCTGGGGCCCGCACCGCCCATTTCCACACTGCCATCGTCTGCTGCTTCCCCAATGGGGACCGGCTGGACGCAGCCGGAGATTGCTTCGGCACCATTGCCTATGCACCCCAGGGGGACAACGGCTTCGGCTATGACCCGGTGTTCTTCGTGCCGGAGCTGCGCAAGACCTTTGCCCAGCTGACGCCGGAAGAGAAAAACGCCATCAGCCACCGCGGCAACGCCCTGCGGGCCTTCGCGGTGGAGCTGAAAACCTATCTGGAAAAGAACTGAGGAGCATCTATGGAACTGACAAGCAAGCAGAGAGCCCAGCTGCGGGGCATGGCCGCCAACCTGGACACCATCGTCCACGTGGGCAAGGACGGCATCGGCGAGAACCTGGTCAAGCAGGTCAACGACGCCCTGGAGGCCCGGGAGCTGGTCAAGGGCCGGGTGCTGGAAAACTCCATGTACACCGCCCGGGAGGCGGCGGAGGAGCTGAAGGTGGCCGCCCGCTGCGAGGTGGTCCAGGTCATCGGCAGCAAATTCGTTCTCTTCCGCTATCAGCACAACAAGGACAAGCGGAAGATCGAGCTGGAAAAAGACAGGAAGCGCAGCGTATGAAGATCGGCATCTACGGCGGCACCTTCAACCCCATCCACCGGGGCCATCTGACGGCGGCCCGGGCGGCTTTGGACGCTCTGGGACTGGACCGTCTGCTGCTGATCCCCGCCAGCGTTCCGCCCCACAAGGCCCTGCCCCAGGGCAGCGCCGACGCCGCCGACCGGCTGGAGATGGCGGCTCTGGCCTGTGCGGAGCTGGGCCCCCAGGCCCAGGCCCTGGACACGGAGCTGCACCGCACCGGCCCCAGCTATACGGTGGATACCCTGCGCCAGCTGCGCATGGAGCATCCGGAGGATGAGCTGTGGCTTCTCATGGGGACGGATATGTTTTTGTCCCTGGAGCGCTGGTATCATGCGTCGGACATTCTGTCTCTGGCCCACATCGGGGCCTTTGACCGAGCCCACCCCCAGCCGGGGGAGGATCTGGCGGCCCAGAAGCGGCTGCTGGAGACGAAATACGGGGCCACTGTGGCCATCATTGCCAACCGGCAGGTCATCGACCTGTCCTCCACCCAGGTGCGGGAGGCCCTTGCCGCAGGCCGGGGCCGGGATCTGGTGACGGACCCCGTATACGGCTATATCCAGCGCCGGGGGCTTTACGGCGTCCATACGGACCTGCATCACCTGACCCCGGACCAACTGCGGCCCATCGCCCTGAGCTATCTCAAGCCCAAGCGCATGCCCCATGTTCTGGGCACGGAGCAGGAGGCCGTGCGCCTGGCCCGGCAGTATGGGGCCGACGAGACCCAGGCCCGGATCGCCGCTTTGCTTCACGACTGCACCAAGAAGCTGGACATGGATCAGCAGCTGGCCCTGTGCCGGCAGTACGGCATCCCCCTGGACGACCTGGAGCAGCACGCCCTGAAGCTGCTGCACGCCAAAACCGGCGCGGCCATCGCCCGGGACGTGTTTGGCGTGGACGATGCCGTGTATTGGGCCATTTACTGGCACACCACCGGCCATGCGGACATGACCCTGCTGGAAAAGATCATCTATCTGGCGGACTATATCGAGCCCAGCCGGGACTTCCCCGGGGTGGACGACCTGCGCCGGGCGGTCCATGCCGACCTGGACCGGGGCCTGCTGAAGGCGCTGGACGACAGCATCCGGGATATGCAGCAGTGGGGCAACCCCGTGCATCACAACACCCTGGACGCCCGAGACTATTTATTGAGAGGTAAACATCTATGAAAACTGCGAAGGAACTGGCCCTTATGGCGGCCCGGGCCCTGTCCGACAAGAAGGGCCGGGAGATCCAGGTGCTGGAGATCGGCGATCTGACCACCCTGGCGGACTATTTCGTCATCGCCACCGGCTCCTCCAATACCCAGATCAACGCCCTGGTGGACAACGTGGAAAAGGTCCTCCGGGAGGAGGCCCAGGAGGAGCCCCTGCACCGCGAAGGCTATCGGGCCGGCACCTGGGTGCTGCTGGACTACGGCTGCATCGCCATCCACGTCTTCAACGCCGAGGCCCGGGAGTTTTATGGCCTGGAGCGCCTGTGGCGCGACGGCAAGCCCCTGGACCTGACCGGCGTGGTGGATTGACAGCCATGAAGCTGGTTGTCGATCAACTGCAAAAGCGCTTCGGGACCCAGGAGGTGCTGCGGGGCGCGTCCTTCACCTTTGAACAGGGAAAGATCTACGGTCTTATCGGCCGCAATGGCGCGGGAAAGACCACGTTCTTCAATTGTCTCAACGAGGACCTCACCGCCGACGGCGGATCCTTCCACCTGGAGGACGACACCGGTGCCGCCCGGCCCGTCACCGCCGACGACATGGGCTATGTGCTCTCCACCCCGGTGGTGCCGGAGTTTCTCACCGCCCGGGAATTTCTGCAATTCTTCCTGGAGATCAACCGGGGCAAGATCCCCTATCCCAAGGCCCCGGACGTGTATCTGGACTATATGTGCATCGACCCGGCCGACCGGGGAAAGCTGCTGAAGGATTTCTCCCACGGCATGAAAAACAAGATGCAGATGCTGGTGAACATCATGGCGGACCCCGCCGTGCTGCTGCTGGACGAGCCGCTGACCTCCTTTGACGTGGTGGTGGCTGACGAGATGAAGGCCCTGCTGCGGCGGATCAAGACCCGGCATATCATCCTGCTGTCCACCCACATCATGAACCTGGCCTTGGACCTGTGCGACGACATCGTGGTCCTGCACCACGGGGTCCTGCAGGAGGTGCGGCGGGAGGACCTGGCCGATGAGGCGTACAAGGACCGCATCATCGCCGCCCTGAAGGAGGAGCCGGATGTGGTTTGACACCCTGGTTTTGCAACTGCGGCTGCACATGGCCTACCGGGTCAATGGGATTTTATACCGTCTGCGGTTTCTGCGCCTGCCCTACGAAAACAGCTTTGCCAAGACCCTGGGGCTGGTGCTGGCCGTCTTGCGGGAGATTTTCGGCATACTGCTGGGAAAACTCCTGTATATGGCGGTGTTTTTCGCCGCTCCCCTGCTGCTGATCCATCGGGAGCTGCCGCCGGAGCTGTACGGCCATCTGCTGGTGTTTCTGACGCTGATCGGCGGTATTTTCAACAACAATCTGCTGAATGGCGGCCGGGACGCCTATTACGCCGTGATCCTCCTGCGGATGGACGCCCGGCGTTACACCCTGTCAGCGTATGGGTACTATCTGCTGAAAACCGCCGTGGGCTTCCTGGCGGCGGCGCTGTTGGTGGGGCATCTGATCCTGGGCCAGGGGCTGGCCCTGTGTCTGCTGACCCCGGTGCTGGTGTGCGGCGTCAAGCTCCTCTCTGCGGGACTGGAGCTGCGGCACTTCCACCGGCGGAGCATCCTGCCCCGGGACGAAAAGAGGTTCTCCCTGCTGCAGGGTGCCTCCGTTCTTCTGCTGGCGGCGGCGTATCTGCCCCCTCTCCTGCTGAACCGGGCCCTGCCCTCCGCCGCCGTGTATGCCGTCTGCGGGCTGGCGGCGGCTGGCGGCGCGTGGGGCGCCGCATATCTGCTGCGTTTTTCCGGCTATCGCCGGGTGTACCGGCACCTGTTCACGGCGGACGTATCCCTGCTCAGCGGCGACGGTCCCCAGGCGGCAGCCCGGGAGACCCAGGCCCAGTATCAGAGCAAGCTGACCCTGGACGCAGGCCCGGACAGCCGGAAAACCGGCTGCGCCCGGTTCAACGAACTGTTTGTGCGCCGCAATTACCGGCTTCTGATGCGTCCGGCCCGGCGCACCGCCGTTATTGCCGGGGCCGCGCTGGCCCCGGGCTGCGCCGCCTGTCTGGCGCTGCCGGAAATAGCCGCCGCCATCAACGGCGCACTGGTTCCGGCGCTGCCGATGATGCTGCTTCTGATGTACTTCATCAACCGGGGCAATACCGTGACCCAGGTCCTGTTCTTCAACTGCGACAGCAGTATGCTGTCCTACCGGTTTTACCGGCAGCCCCGGGTCATCCTGGGCATTTTCGCCGCCCGGCTGAAATCCCTGACGGCCATCAACCTGCTGCCCACCGCCGTCATCGCCCTGGGGCTTCCCCTGCTTCTGCTGTGCAGCGGCGGCACGGACACCCCCACGGATTATCTGGTGCTGCCCCTGGCCATTCTGGCCATGTCCGTGTTTTTCTCGGTGCACTACCTGGTGCTGTACTACCTGCTGCAGCCCTACACCGCCGGGCTGGAGAACACCAGCTTCGGCTATCGCCTGATCACGGGCCTGACCTATTTTGTCTGCTACATGATCTACGCCAACGTCCACGGGGCAACGATGGCCTTCGGCATCGGCATGATCGTCTTTGCCGCCGTGTATGTGGCCGCGGCCCTGCTGCTGGCCTATCGCCTGGCCCCCAGAACCTTCAAGCTGCGCACATAACAAAGCGCCTCTGGCCGAAAAGGCCGGAGGCGCTCGCTATTTTTTCTGTTATTCTCCCTTAAGCTCCCGCCGGATGGTCCGGAAGCGCTCCGGGATCTCCTGCTCCGTCATGCTCTTGGGAGCCTGCACGGTTCCGGCCTCCCTGGCCGTCTCATAAAACCAGCATTTGTACTCCACGGTTTCCAGGGTGTGCCGCATCTCCTCGATCCGGCGGCACAGCACCTCCCGCTGGTTCCGGAACATCTCCAGCCGGTCGCTGATGGTGTCGTCCCCCTGGGCGGACAGCTGGATGTAATGCCGGATGTCCCGAATGGACATTCCCGCCTTTTTCATGCAGCCGATCATCCGCAGCCACTCATAGTCCGACTCCTGAAACACCCGGATCCCCCCGGGGGAGCGCTCCACCTGGGGCAGCAGCCCCTCCTTATCGTAATACCGCAGCGTGGAGGCAGGCACCCCCAGCCGTTTTGCCATTTCACCCACCGTATAGGCCATAAAAATCCTCCATTCCGTTGGTTCGCTTTTCGGTCAGCCCTCCACCGCCGGAAACAGATCCCAGGGGTAGGTCCGGGGCGGCGGGCAGAACACGTCCACCGCTCTGCCGGTGACCGGATGGCGGAAGGCCAGGCGGCAGGACCACAGGGCCGCCGTGCAGTTGGGGTCCTTGCTGCCGTATCGGATATCCCCCAGCAGCGGCAGCCCCCGGGAGGAAAACTGCACCCGGATCTGGTGGGTGCGTCCGGTGTGCAGCCGCACCCGCACCAGAGACAGCTCCTCCGTCCGGGACAGCTCCCGGTATTCCAGGCTGGCCTCCCGGACGCCCTTCCGGGGACGCTTCACCACATAGCTCTTGTTGTGTCCGGCGTCCCGGAACAGCAGGTCCGTCAGGGTGGCGGCAGGCTCCTGCGGATGGCCCCGCAGCACCGCCAGATATTCCTTCACCAGCTCATGGGCCTGCACAGCGGCGGTGAGTTTTCCGGTGACCTCCCGCCGCCGGGAGAACACCATGACCCCGCCGGTGATCTTGTCCAGCCGGTGCACCGTGGCGATATAGGGGTTCTTCTGCCCCTGGGCCAGATAGTGCTCCCGCAGCAGCTGCGGCATACACCGGCCGCTTTCGCTGTCCTCCGACAGCACCCCCACGGGCTTGCAGCAGATCACCAGGTGGGCGTCCTCATACAGAATCTTCAGCGGCTCCATGGCTCACCAGCGGCGGCGGCCCCGATAGGCCCGGCGCTGGCGGCGCTTCCCGCCCCGGCTGCCGTACCGCCGGCTGCGGCGGCCCAGCTTCAGCCACAGAATGAACACGATCACCAGCACCACAACGGCCACCAGAGCCAGCTTCACCCAGGTCTTGGCGAAAAACGCCTCCACGGCGGCCTTGGCCACCAGGAAACGGGACGCGGACACGTCCGCCTGGGCCAGCAGCGGCACCTCGGCGCACACCTGGTCGTTATAGGTGATGGTCAGAGTGCCCAGCTCCTGCCCGGCGGTGACGGGGGCGTTGACCACGTCCTCCTTCAGGGTGACGCTCTTGCGGATGTCCTCATCCTTGGCGTCCTTGGGCAGGAAGGCCTCCACGCTCTGGGCCGGATACAGCATCACCGTGTCCGTCTGCTTGGACAGAGCCACCGGCTGGCGGTACAGCTCGTCGGTGGCCGCCACCTGGCGCATGGAAAAGTTGTTATATGCCCAGTTATACAGCTTGGCGGACTCGGAGAAGCTCTCCACGGTGGCGCCGTTTCCCTTGCAGCCCAGCACCACTGCCACCAGACGGCGGCCGCTGCGCTTGGCGGTGGACACCAGGCAATAGCCGGACTCCTCGGTGGAGCCGGTCTTGATGCCGTCGGCTCCGTCGTACTGATAGCCCATGATCCTCCAGTTGGAGATTAGGGAATTGGTGGTGTACAGCTCCCGCTCCTCGGACATGTTGGTGGCGGGCACCACATAGGAGGCGGTGCTGCAGATCTTCATGAAGGTTTCGTTTTTCATGGCCTCCCGGGTGAACAGATAGATGTCCCAGGCGGTGGAATAATGGTTGGGGTCATGCAGGCCGTTGGGGTTGACGAAGTGGGTACCGGTGCAGCCCAGCTCCTGGGCCCGCTGATTCATCAGGGCCACAAAGGCGTCCTGGGATCCGGCCACCGTCTCCGCCAGGATGCAGGCCGCCTCGTTGGCGGACACCAGCATCATGCAGTACAGCAGCTGCTCCACCGTCAGCACCTCGCCCTCCTTGATGTCGGCGGAGCTGCCGGTGGGGTCCATGTCGTTGACCAGGGACGGCGCCGCCACCTGCTGGTCCAGGGTCAGCACCCCCTGGTCCACGGCCTCCAGGGTCAGCAGGGCGGTCATGACCTTGGTGATGCTGGCGGGATACTCGGTGTCCCGCTCGTTGAGGCCGTACAGCATCCGCCCGGACTCATAGTCCATCAGCAGGGCCGCCTTGGCGTTCACCTGGGGCAGGTCCACCGCACTGGCCTGGGGCACGCAGAACAGGCCCGTCAGCAGAAGCGTCAGCAAAAAAACAGATAAAAACCGGCGAATTTTCATTTTCTTTTTCTCCATCTATGCTATAATGGTGGTGGGATAAGGGACAGCGTGCCCGATCCCTGCTTATCACCTCTCATTATAAGCAAAATCCAACAGGGAGTCAACAACAGAGCCTATGGGAAAAGTTACAAAAACGGAAATATTTTTGCTGGTCCTGACGCTTCTGTTTGCGGCGGCGGCAGCGGCGCTGTTCTTCACCGGCCGCCCCCGGTCCGAGGGGTACACCGTCACCACCCAGCGGGACGACGCCGGTCCCCAGGAGCCGCAGTCCGGCCCCCTGAACATCAACACGGCCACCGCCGCCCAGTTGGAAACATTGGACGGCATCGGCCCGGTGCTGGCCCAGCGCATCGTGGAATACCGCGAGGCCAACGGCCCCTTCGCCTCCGTGGACGGACTCCTGGAGGTCAAGGGCCTGGGACCCGGCATATTGGAAGCCATCCGCCCCCAGATCACCGCAGAGGAGGAACCATGAAAATTTTAGTAGTAGACGACGAGCAGCTGCTGGTCAAGGGCATCAAATTCAACCTGGAAAACGAGGGCTATCAGGTGCTCACCGCCTATGACGGGGCCGCAGCCGTGGAGCTGGCCCGGCGGGAGAGCCTGGACCTGATCATCCTGGATCTGATGATGCCCCAGCTGTCCGGCAGCGAGGCCTGCATGAAGATCCGGGAGTTTTCCGACGTGCCCATCATCATGCTCACCGCCCGCAGCGAGGACGCGGACAAGCTCATGGGCTTTGCCTGCGGGGCCGACGACTATGTGACCAAGCCCTTCAACATCCTGGAGCTGAAGGCCCGGATCAAGGCCCTGCTGCGCCGGGCCAGGGGCCCCGCCCGGCCGGGCCGCAATCCCGCCCTGCTGACGGCGGGGGACTTGAGCCTGGATACCGAGCAGCGGGTGGCCATCCGGGACGGCCGCACCATCGACCTGACGGCCAAGGAATACGACCTGATCGAGCTGCTGATGAAAAATCCCCGGCGTGTCTATAGCCGGGAAAGCCTGATGAACCTGGTGTGGGGCTATTCCTACGCCGGGGACTACCGCACCGTGGACGTGCACATCCGCCGCCTGCGGGAGAAGCTGGAGCGGGTCCCGGCGGAGCCGGAATACATCATGACAAAGTGGGGAGTGGGTTACTATTTTGCGGGGGAAAACCAGCCTACAGTTTAAGTTCAGCATGAGCTATATCCTCATCATCCTGGCGGTGCTGGTGCTGCTGAATACCTATCCGCTGCTGGTGTCCCAGAGTCTGGTGTTCCGGACCAAGGAGACGGCCATGAAAAGCAGCGTCAAGATGGTGGAATCGGCCCTGTCGGGCCTGCCGGAGCTGACGGAGGAAAACGTGGGCCAGGCCCTGGCCTCGGTGGAGGAGACCGGCGTGTCCCGCCTGCTGGTGACGGACACCTCCGGCTGCATCCTGTTCGACACCCGGGAGGGCGGCAGCGCCAAGGGGATGTACGCCATGTATACCGAGATCGTCCAGGCTCTGGACGGCAGCGACGCCTTCTACTGCCGGTATGACAGCCATGCTTTTTTAAGCCGGGGCGCTTCCCCGGTGGTATACCGCAACCGCATCATCGGCGCGGTGTACGCCTATGAATACGACACCCAGCAGGCGGAGCTGCTGCAGAGCTTCCAGACCAACCTGACCCGCATCTCCCTGCTGATCGGCGTTCTGGTGGTTGCCCTCAGCGCTCTGCTGTCCCGGGCCTTCACCCGGAAGATCCGGGAGCTGCTCCAGGCCATCCGCCAGGTCCGGGAGGGAGCCTACAGCCATCGGGCCTCCGTCCGGGGGAATGATGAAATCGCCCAGCTGGCCACGGAGTTCAACAGCCTGACGGACCGCCTGCAGACCACCGAGGCCGCCCGCCGCCGCTTTGTGTCCGACGCCAGCCACGAGCTGAAAACGCCCCTGGCCGGCATCCGTCTGCTGACGGACTCCATCCTCCAGACGGAGGACATGAACGCCGACACCACCCGGGAATTTGTGGAGGACATCGGCCGGGAGGCCCAGCGGCTCAGCCGCATCACCGAGGACCTGCTGCGCCTGACCCGGCTGGACAGCGGTATCCAGGACGCGGCCTATCCTGTGTCCGTGTCCCGGGTGCTGGAGCGGGTGGTCCGTATGCTGGGGGTGGTGGCCCGGGAAAAGGAGGTCACCCTGACCTATGAGACGGACGAGGACGCCGTGGTCCGGGCCACCGAGGACGACATCCACCAGATTCTCTATAACCTCATGGAAAACGGCATCAAGTATTCCGGCTCCATGGGCTTTGTCCACACCACCCTGAAAACCGTCGGCGACACCGTGGTGATCTCCGTGGAGGACAACGGCATCGGCATCCCCAACGAGGACATGGAGCACATATTCGAGCGGTTCTACCGGGTGGACAAGAATCGCTCCCGGGCCGTGGGCGGCACGGGTCTGGGTCTGAGCATCGTCAGCGACACCGTGCGCCGCCGGGGCGGCTCCATCCGGGCCCAGCACCGGCAGTCCGGCAGCGGCACCGTGTTCATCGTGGAGCTGCCCCTGGCCCGGCGAGAGGAGGCGGACGAATGAAAAAACGGATCTTTCTCCTGCTGCTTTGTCTGGCACTGCTGCTTACCGGCTGCGCCGCCAGCCGCCGTACGCCCAAACAGACCTTCCGGATCTACGGCCTGTCCGGCGCCCCGGGCGGCGACGCCATCTCCGCCGTGGACGTGGACTGGTCGGAGCGGAAAAGCCTCACCGTGGACCAGCAGGCCCAGGCGGCTCTGGAGCAGCTGCTGGGGGCGTGCACCGAGCCGGGCTACCGCACGCCCATCCCCCAGGGGGTGACGCTGCGCAGCTGCCAGCTTACCGGCGGCATGGCCCTGGTGGACTTCTCCCAGGGGTATGAGCAGCTGTCCGGCATCGACCTGACCATCGCCGACTACTGCGTCACCCTGACCCTGTCCCAGCTGCCCGGTATCTCCGTGGTCCGCATCACCGTGGAGGGCCAGGACCTGGCCTATCGGACCCACAGCCTGCTGCAGTCCCGGGAGGTGCTGATGACCAGCGAGGACGACGTGACCCGCACCCTGGGGGTGCGCCTGTTCTTCCCCGCCTGGGAAAGCGGCCTGCTGACGTCGGAATCCCGGACCCTGACCCTCCACGAGGGCGACAGCGCCGTGGAGGCCATCATGTCCGCCCTGATGGAGGGCCCCCAGACCGAGAGCCTGTCCCCTCTGCTGCCGGAGGGCTTCCAGATGCTGACGGTCCGGGTGGAAAGCGGCACCTGCTATCTGAATCTGCCCCGGTCGGACGTGTCCCTGCTGCCGGAGGGCCTGGAGGCCCAGCAGCTGCTGGTCCGGGGCTTGGTGAACTCCCTGTGCTCCGCCAACGGCGTGGACCGGGTCCAGCTGCTGCTGGACGGCCAGGTGGCCGCCTCCTTCGGCCAGGTGGACATCAGCGGCCCCCTGTACCGGGAGTGACCGCTCCGATTCCTGAAAAAAAGCGTGCTGCCCGCAGGCAGCACGCTTTTTTGAACGATTTTGGCTTACTCCTGGTCCTCGTCGTCCTGGGCATTGGCCAGGTCGCTGAGATCGAACTCCAGCTTCTCGCCGCAGTTGGGGCAGCGGATCTCGCCGCTCTCCAGGGTATCCTCGTCGAAGACGATCTCCTCCTCGCAAACGGGGCAGGTAGTCTCGAAATAGGACTCGTCGTCATCGTCGTAGTCCTCATCCTCATCCTCGTCCACGTCATCATCCAGCTCGTAGAGGGCCTGCTCCACGTCGGACAGATCGTCGCTGACGGCATCCAGACCGTCCTCCACGTCGCACAGCTCGTCCTCCAGGTCCACGAACTTCTCCGCCATGTCGTCCAGCACGTCGATGATGGCAGCGATGAGCTTGCCCTCCTTGGTGTCGCTGTCCAGCGCCAGGCCCTCGGCCAGGCCCTTCAGATAAGCTACCTTCTCAGAAATTTCCATGTTCATGCTCCTTTCCTGATATGGGTGGTGGGAAAGCCGCAGTCCTTACTTGGCGCGGCCCAGGTACTCGCCGGTGCGGGTGTCGATGGTGATCTTGTCGCCGATGTTGATGAACAGGGGCACCTTCACCTCGGCGCCGGTCTCCACGGTGGCGGGCTTCAGGGTGTTGGTGGCGGTGTTGCCGGCCAGGCCCGGCTCGGTCTCGGTGACCTCCAGGTCCATGAAGTTGGGGCACTCCAGGCCGAACACGCTGCCCTTATAGCTCAGCACCTTGCACACGGTGTTCTCGGTGATGAAGCGGAACGCGTCGCCCAGCAGGTCCTTACCCAGGGGCACCATGTCGAAGGTCTCCTGGTCCATGAAGTAGTACAGGTCGCCGTCGTTATAGCTATAGGCCATATCCTTGCGCTCCACGAAGGCTTCCTCGAACTTTGCGGTGGGGTTGAAGGAAGTTTCGGTGACGGCGCCGGTGACGATGTTCTTCATCTTGGTGCGCACGAAGGCCGCGCCCTTGCCGGGCTTGACGTGCTGGAATTCCACGACCTGCATGATCTTGCCGTCCATTTCAAAGGTCTTACCGTTACGGAAATCGCCGGCGGTAATGGTTGCCATATGTGTATCCTCCCATGTCATGAGAAAATAATCCTCAGCGGGAGTATTTCCTCGTATTCAAAAATTTGCCTATACAGCTCTATTATTTTACACGATAATAGGCGCTATTGCAAGAGCCAGACGGGATTTTTTCCCGGTTTTCCCGAAAAATCGGTCTCTTACAGGATCAGCAGGTCCTTCTTGGCCAGGGTGATATCCTGGCAGCCGCCCTCCTGCAGCACCACCACGTCCTCGATGCGGACACCGAAGCGGCCGGGCAGATAGATGCCGGGCTCGGCGGACACGGCCGCGCCCAGGGGCAGGGGTTTGTTGTTGGCGGGGGTGGCGTTGGGGGACTCGTGAATTTCCACGCCCACGCTGTGGCCGAAGCTGTGGCCGAAATAGGGACCGTAACCGGCGTCCTCGATGACCTTCCGGGCGGCGGCGTCCACGTCGTGGCCGGTGGCGCCGGCCTTGGCGGCGGCGATGCCCGCCAGCTGGGCCTGCAGCACGACGTTGTAGACCTTCTCCATCTCCTCGGTGACGCGGCCCACGGCCACGGTGCGGGTCATGTCAGAGCAATAGCCCTGATAGATGCAGCCGAAGTCCATGGTCACGAAGTCGCCGTCCTGGATCTTCCGGTCGGTGGGCACGGCGTGGGGCATACTGCCGTTGGGACCGCTGGCCACGATGGGGTCAAAGGACATATTCTCCGCGCCTCCGGCCAGCATCAGGTACTGCAGCCGGGCGGCGATCTCCTTCTCGGTGACGCCGGGCCTGATCTCCTTGACGATCTGGTCCAGAGCGGCCTCGGCGATGCGCTGGGCGGCGATCATCCGCTGGATCTCCTCCTCGTCCTTGCTCTGGCGCAGGGAAATCAGCAGCTCCGTGGCGGGCACCATCTGGCAGTGCAGCTTCTCGGAATAGTGGCGATAGTCCGCCACGGTCATGTACGCATCCTCGAAGCCCAGCTTCTGCACATGGGTCTTTTCCATGGCGGCGTTGATCAGGTCCACATAGGGGTGGGCGGCGTCGGTCATGGCGATCTCGGCGTCCTGTACCTTGTTGTGGGCGGCCTCGATATAGCGGGAGTCGGTGAAATAGAAGTTCCCCTCCCGGGTCACCAGGGCCACGCCGTCGGTGCCGGTGGAGTGGAAGCCGGAGGCATAGAAGCGGTTGGCCTCGCAGGTCAGCAGCATACCGTCCAGCTCATAGGCAGACAGCTTTTCCGCGATTTTCGCAAAATGGTTCATAATCAAAACTCCTTTCAGATCCGGTGAACGCCACCGGCTAAATGCTTCCAGGGGGCCTGGAGGGCATGCAGCACCTTCTGCCACGGGGTCCTGGCCCCGCCGGCCGGCTCCACCATCAGGGCCGTGACGCCGCTGAGGTTGGCCCCCAGCATATCCGTCAACAGCTTATCCCCCAGCATGGCCGTGTGGGCGGGGTCGGTCCCCGCCTGGTCCATGGCCCGGCGAAAGCCCGCCGTCTGCGGCTTTTTGGCGTGGCCCACATAGGTGATTCCCAGGTCGCGGCAGAACTGCTCCACCCGCCGGGGGCTGCGGTTGTTGGACAGGATCATCACCCGGATCCCCGCCGCCTGTAAGCGGCCAAGCCAATCGCGCACCGCCTGGTCGGGGCGGGACACGCTTTTGGGGGCCAGGGTATAGTCCAGATCGCTGAGCAGCAGCCGGATGCCCCTGCTCTGCAGCAGCTCCGGCGTGATCTGCTGATAGCTTTCGTATACCCCGTCCGGCACCAGAGAAATACGCATACACCAGTTCCCTTTCTCATAGCTTTGGCTATAGTGTAGCATTTTTTTCATGGGAACGCAAGGGGGGATCTCCATGCCGCTGTATCTTGCCGCCACACCGGACCGTCTGACCCGGGCCCGGGCCGTGACGCCGCGCCTGGCCCATGTGGCCTATCGTCTGGGCCCCGGCTCGGATCTGCTGGCCGCGCCGCTTCCGCCTGCTCTGCGGGGCGGGCTGATGGTGCTGTCGGACTGGGACTGTCCGCCGGTGGAGGAACCGGACCGCCTGGCCCGGCAGATTGCCCGGACCTGCCTGCGGCGGGGCTACGCCGGGGCGGCGGCGGACTTTGACCCGCCTGCCAGGCCGGACCGTCTGGCCCTGCTGGAGGCGCTTTCTCCCCTGCTGGCCTCCTGCGGCCGGACCCTGTATGTCCCGGAGCACTGCCCCGTCGCCGGGGCGACGATACTGCTGTGCACCGCCCTGTCCGGCGGAACGCTGGAGGGCCGGCTGACCCAGGCGGTGGACCAATACGGGGCGGAGCACCTGGCCCTGGACCTGCAGCGGCTGGCCATGGACTTCCCTCTCCCCTGCCCCGGAGGTCAGGGCACGCCCCTGACCCTTCCCCAGCTGGAGGCCCTGGCCGCAGGCCGCCCCACCTTCTATTCCGACGCCCTGTGCGCCCGGTATTTCACCCTGACCCGGCAGGGGCAGACCCACTTCGTCCTCTTTGACGACGCCCGGACCCTTCGCCGGAAGCTGGACCTGGCCCGTCAGCTGGGCATCCGGGATGCCCTGGTGATGCTGCCGGAGGTGGAGGACCTTCTGGAGCCGCTGTTCGCCGGGGAAAGATAAAATCCCTCCGTTTTGATACATCGTACCCAAACGGAAGGATTCCCTTTTTATAAGCCGCGCACGGTTATTGCCGCTCCAGCACATGTACGGTCACCGGAAAGCTTTCATTTCCGGGCATTACGCCTGTCACCATCCGGACCGTGGTAAATCCGAATTTGGCATACAGAGCCAGAGCCGGTTCATTCCCGTCCAGAACTTCGATCTCCGCGTCATCCTGCACTCTCTCCAGCGCAAAACGCATCAGCTCTGACCCGACTCCCTGCCGGGCGCAGCTCCGGTCCACATAAAGCCACGCCAGCTCCGTGTCCGAAAATGCTATGAAGCCCACCACCAGTCCCTTATCCTCGGCCACATAGACCTGATATTCAAACAAGCCCTCTCTTTCCGCGGCGATGGACAGCGGCAGAAAGGCCGCCGGCAGGCCGGCATACTCCAGCTCACTTTTCCGGGCCGGATCGTGGACCTGACACAGGCGCTCAAAATCTTTTTCCTCATATTTCCGGATGTTCAGCTGCAATGACATTTTATACCTCCGACTTCGCAGATGCACCGGCATGCCGGGCCGCCTGTCAGAATAACTCCCCCCCAAAAAGGAGCGTTGTCCCCTGAATCGGTAAAAAGCGTGCTGAACACAACGTCCAGCACGCTTTTTGAGACGATTAATAATATCTCTTGTTTCTGTTCTTGCGGGCAGCCTCGGACTTCTTGCGGCGCTTGACGCTGGGGCTTTCGTAGCACTCTCTTCTCCGCACTTCAGCCAGGACGCCTGCCTTGGCGCAGCTTCTCTTAAAACGCTTCAGAGCGCTGTCCAGGGACTCGCCTTCCTTGACGTGGACTTCGGACATCTATTTTCCCTCCCTCCGATGTATCCGGCTCGATCCAGGATACTCTTTAAGAGCCATTGGACATGACTTTAACAATAGCATTATACTGTGTAGGCCCTGCCTTGTCAAGCCGTTTTCCAACATTTTTTACGATTCCGATTATTTCGCGGGCTTGACGATCAGGTTCATGAGCTTGTCCTTCACCAGGATGGTCTTTACCACGGTCATGCCCTCGGCGGCCTTTCTGACCTTGTCCAGCTCCATGGCGGCGGCCATGACGGTTTCCTGGTCGCTGCCGGCGGGGACGGTGACGGCGCCCTTGAGCTTGCCGTTGACTTGGATGGCCATGTCCACATGGGTGTCCACGGTCTTGCCCTCGTCATAGGCGGGCCAGGGCATCTGCATGGCCATCTTGCCGGTCTTTCCGGCGTAGCCGGTAAGCTCCCACATTTCCTCCACCATGTGGGGCGCAAACGGGGACAGCAGAAGCATCAGCTGCCGCAGGTCGCCACGGGTCAGGCCGGAGGAATAGAACTCGTTGACCATGGCCATCAGGGCGGCAATGGCGGTGTTCATCTTCAGGTCGTCGATATCGGCGGTGACCTTCTTGATAGTCTTGTGGATCAGGGCCTCGTTCTTTTCGGAAATTTCGTCGCTGTCCTGGGCCAGGTCCATCAGGTTCCAGCAGCGGTCCAGGAACCGCTTGGAGCCCTTCACGGCCTCGTTGGACCAGGTGACAGCCTTTTCAAAGTCGCCGATGAACATGATGTGCAGGCGCATGGTATCCGCGCCGTACTGGGCCACGATATCGTTGGGATTCACCACATTGCCCCGGGACTTGGACATCTTCTCGCCGCCCTCGCCCAGGATCATGCCGTGGCTGGTGCGCTTGGCATAGGGCTCCTTGGTGGGCACCACGCCGATGTCATACAGGAACTTGTGCCAGAACCGGGAGTACAGCAGGTGCAGGGTGGTGTGCTCCATGCCGCCGTTGTACCAATCCACGGGGCTCCAGTATTCCAGGGCCTCCTTGCTGGCCAGGGCCTTGTCGTTGTGGGGGTCCATATACCGCAGGAAGTACCAGCTGGAGCCGGCCCACTGGGGCATGGTATCGGTCTCCCGCTTGGCGGGACCGCCGCAGCAGGGGCAGGTGGTGTTGACCCAGTCGGTCATCTTGCTCAGGGGGCTTTCGCCGTCGTCGGTGGGCTCATAGCTCTCCACCTGGGGCAGGACCAGCGGCAGCTGCTCCTCCGGCAGGGCCACCCAGCCGCACTTGTCGCAGTGGACCAGGGGGATAGGCTCGCCCCAGTACCGCTGGCGGGAGAACACCCAGTCCCGGAGCTTATAGTTGACCTTCTCCTTGCCGAAGCCCTGCTCCACCACATACTTTTTCATGGCGGGGATGGCTTCCTTCACGGTCATGCCGTTGAGGAACCCGGAGTTCACCATCACGGCGCTGTCGTCCTTGGCCACAAAGGCCTCCTTGGTGACGTCGCCGCCCTTGACCACCTCGATGATGGGCAGGCCGAACTTCGTGGCAAACTCCCAGTCGCGCTGGTCGTGGCCGGGAACGCCCATGACGATGCCGGTGCCGTAGCCCATGAGGACATAGTCGGACACGAACAGGGGCAGGGGCTTGTGGGTCACGGGGTTGATGGCCTCGATGCCCTCCAGCCGCACGCCGGTCTTTTCCTTGTTCAGCTCGCCCCGCTCAAAATCGGACTTACGGGCGGCCTCCTCCTGATAGGCGGCCACGGCGTCCCAGTTCTTAATCTTGGGCTGCCACTCCTTCAGCAGGGGGTGCTCCGGGGAGATGACCATATAGGTGGTGCCGAACAGGGTATCGGCCCGGGTGGTGTATACCGTGACCCGGTCGCCCACGTTGGTGTCAAAGGTGATCTCCGCGCCGGTGGAGCGGCCGATCCAGTTGCGCTGCTGGATCTTCACCCGCTCGATGAAGTCCACGTCCTCCAGATCGTCCAGCAGACGCTGGGCATAGGCGGTGATCTTCAGCATCCACTGGCTCTTTTCCTTGCGGATGACCTCGCTGCCGCAGCGCTCGCACACGCCGTTGACCACTTCCTCGTTGGCCAGCACGCACTTGCAGCTGGTGCACCAGTTCACGGGCATGGTGGTCTTATAGGCCAGGCCCTTCTTGAACATCTGCAGGAAGATCCACTGGGTCCACTTGTAATAGTTGGGGTCCGTGGTATCCACGCAGCGGTCCCAGTCGAAGCCGTAGCCCAGCATTTTCAGCTGGCTGGTGAAGTTGGCGATGTTCTGCTTGGTGACGATGGCCGGGTGGATGTGGTTCTTGATGGCGTAGTTCTCCGTGGGCAGGCCGAAGGCGTCAAATCCGATGGGGAACAGAACGTTGTAGCCCTCCATGCGCTTTTTCCGGGTGACTATGTCCATGGCGGTAAAGGGCCGGGGATGACCCACATGCAGGCCCTGGCCGGAGGGATAGGGGAACTCGATGAGCCCGTAGAACTTGGGGCGCTTGTCCCCGGTGACGGCGGCATAGGGCTTGGTCTCCTCCCACCGCTTCTGCCACTTTTTCTCAATGGCGGCAAAATCGTACTTCATATGCTTTTCTCCTTCTGATGATAAATATGACAAGAAAAATCCCCCGACCGTATAACGCGGTCAGGGGCGAAATCACTCGCTGTACCACCCTGCTTCCGCGGAGTCTTACACTCCGCGCTCGGGGCGCCTGTAACGGGGCGCGATCGTCCCGCCCTGTTCAGGCGGGAAACTCCGGGGCCAGTGCAACGGAGCGCCTCCGCCGGCTCGCACCAGCCGCCGGCTCTCTTCAGGGGGTCCTGCTCCGTCTTTTTCCCTTCGCAGTCTTTTGCGAAAATCAAGGATATTGTACCCGCTCTGCCAGGGTTTGTCAACCCCGGTTTTCCGGGAAAATTCCCCTCTTCGGCGGCAAAAATGTTGACGAAGCAGCCGCCAGCGCTTATAATAAGGAAAAATACCCGGCGCTTTCCCCCTTTGAAGCGCCGCAGAAGGAGCGTTATATGAAACAGATCATCCTCACCGGCGACCGGCCCACCGGCCGCCTGCACGTGGGCCACTATGTGGGCTCCCTGAAGGAGCGCGTGGCCCTTCAGAACTCCGGCAAGTTCGACGAGATCTATATCATGATCGCCGACGCCCAGGCCCTTACCGACAACGCCGAGCACCCGGAAAAGGTCCGCCAGAACATCATGAACGTGGCTCTGGACTATCTGGCCTGCGGCCTGGACCCGGAGAAGTCCACCCTGTTCATCCAGTCCATGATCCCGGAACTGACAGAGCTGACCTTCTATTATATGAACCTGGTCACCGTGTCCCGGGTCCAGCGCAACCCCACCGTCAAGGCGGAGATCCAGATGCGAAACTTCGAGGCCAGCATCCCCGTGGGCTTCTTCTGCTACCCCATCAGCCAGGCGGCGGACATCACCGCCTTCCGGGCCACAGCCGTCCCCGTGGGCGAGGATCAGCTGCCTATGCTGGAGCAGTGCAAGGAGATCGTCCACAAGTTCAACGCCGTCTATGGCGACACCCTGGTGGACCCCCAGATCATCCTGCCCAAGAACCAGGCCTGCCTGCGCCTGCCGGGTATCGACGGCAAGGCCAAGATGAGCAAGTCCCTGGGCAACTGCATCTATCTGTCCGACAGTCCCGAGGACATCCGCACCAAGGTCATGTCCATGTTCACCGACCCCACCCATCTGCGCCGGGAGGACCCCGGCCACACCGAGGGGAACCCCGTCTTCATCTATCTGGACGCCTTCTGCCGCCCGGAGTATTTCCCGGAGTTCCTGCCGGAATACAGCGGGCTGGATGAGCTGAAGGCCCACTATCAGCGGGGCGGCCTGGGGGATGTGAAGGTCAAGAAGTTCCTGAACAATGTCCTCCAGGCGGAGCTGGCCCCCATCCGCCAGCGCCGGGAGGATTGGGAGAAGCGTCTGCCCGACGTGTACGAAATCCTCCGGGCCGGCAGCGAGACCGCCCGCAGGACGGCGGCCGCCACCCTTCACGACGTCCGCCACGCCATGCGCATCGACTATTTCGAGGACAACAACCTCCTGCGCAAGGACTGATTTAATCCCAAAAAAGCGTGCTGCCTGCGGGCAGCACGCTTTTTTTACGCTCCGGGACCCTTGACAATATCGCGTGGCGATATTATAATGGTAGCATACAATATCGCAGTGCGATATTAAGCGGAAAAACACTGGAAGGAGGTGGAACACGGCCATGAAGGAGCGGGGGACTCTGACCGAGTCCATGTTCTATGTGCTGATGTCCTTTTTTCGGGGACAGATGTGCGGCATCGAGATCACGGAGTTTGTGGAGCGGAAAACCCATGGCCGGGTGCGGCTGGGCCCCGGGACCCTGTACACCCTGCTGGGGAAGTTTCAGGAGGAGGGCCTGATCCGGGAGACGGAGATTCAGGGCCGCAAGCGCAGCTATCAGATCACGGAAGCGGGCCGGGCCGCCTTCCGGGAGGAGCTGGCGCGGCTGAGGGCCTGCGTGGAGGACGGAGAGGAGGAGAGCGCATGGACCGAGCAAGAAAAGTGAGGAAAATACTTCCGGTATACCCCTGTGACATCCGGGGGCTGGAGGCCTGGCTGGAGGAGCAGGCCAACGCCGGGCTGTTTCCGGTGTCCATCGGCAGCTGGGCGGTCTTTACCACCGACGGCGTGCCCGGCACCCGGTTCCGCCTGGAGCCCTATGACCGGGGCAGGACGGCTCCCACGGAGGAGCAGCAGGAGCTGTATCGAAGGGCGGGCTGGTCATATGCCCTGAACGTGGCCCCCGCCGGGTGCTGGCTGTTTTACACGGCGGATCCCGCCGCCGTGGAGCTGTACTCCGACCACGAAAGCCGGGGCCTTTCCCTGGAGCGGCTGGAGCGGGCCGCGCGCCGGGCCTGGCAGCGCAGCCTGCTGCTGGGGGTGGTCCTGGCTGCCGTATCCGTGTGGCTGCTGCTGTTCTGGAGCGGCGGCATGGCGGCCCGGGGCGGTCTGCCGCTGGTGTGGCTGCGGGTATTTGACCCGACGTTTCTGGTGCTGCTGCTGTGCCAGGGGGTGGCATTCGGCAGAAGCTGCCGGAACGCGGGACTGCTGCGCCGGGCCTGTCAGGCCCTGCGACAGGGGATGGATATGCCGCCCTCCGCCGGACCCAGCAGAAGGATCGTGTGGGAAAATGTGATCTCCCTGGCGGCGGTTTTCCTGCTGGCACTGCTGCTGGCGGGACAGTGGATGGAGCGCCGGGGCGACCCCCTGGAGGACTTCCGGCAGCCCTATGTGGAGCTGCAGGAGCTGGAGAGCACCCCGGTGGTCCTGTTTGACCCATCCTCCGGACACGATTCCCGGGCTTACAGGGAGCATTCCCTGCTGGCCCCGGCCTGGTATTCCGTCACCCAGCAAGCCCGCAGCCCGGAAAACGGCGCAAGCTGCTACGCGCCTCAGCTGGAGGCCATGTATTTCCGCCTGCTGCTGCCCTCCATGGCCCGGTCCGTGGCCCAGGCCCAGATGGAGCAGTACCGGCTGGTGAACCTGTCCTGGAGCTATGAGACCCTGGATCATCCGGGGCTGGACTTTGTGCTTCTGGCCCGGGAGCCGGAGGGCCTCTGGCAGATGGCGGCCCTGGGCCGGGGCGGCCAGGTGGCCGTATACATTTACTGCGGCCAGGAGCAGCTGCGGGATCATCTGGACCTCCTGTCGTTCTGGGGGCGGTAAGGCGGCGCAAAAAATCCTGTCCCCGTGGGGACAGGATTTTTTATCGTCTTTTACGCGTCGATTCCCCGGCTGGTGAGGTACTTCTTCACCATCAGGGCTACCTTGAAGGTGATGGCGTCGTCAAACTCCCGCAGGTCCAGCCCCGTGAGCTTCTTGATCTTCTCCAGCCGGTACACCAGGGTGTTCCGGTGGACAAACAGCTTCCGGGCCGTCTCGGACACGTTCAGGTTGTTCTCGAAGAACTTATAGATGGTGAACAGCGTCTCCTGATCCAGGGCGTCGATGGGGTTCTTCTTGAAAACCTCCTGCAGGAACATCTCGCACAGGGTGGTGGGCAGCTGATAGATCAGCCGGCCGATGCCCAGGTTCTCATAGTTGATGACATAGCGCTCGGTGTCAAAGACCTTGCCCACCTCGATGGCGATCTGGGCCTCCTTATAGGCCTTGGCCAGATCCCGCAGGTGCAGGGCCAGGGTGCCGATGCCCACGAACACGGTGCTCTCGCCGTCCACCCGCAGGGCCTCCTCGATGGAGGCGGCCACCTTTTCCAGGTCCTTGCCGCAGGCGCCCTCGGGCATCTGGTGGATCAGGGCCACGTCGTCGTCGCCCACGCTCAGCACGAAATCATTCTGCCGGTCCGGGAACATATTCTGCACCACGTCCACGGGAATGGCCTCGGCCCGGTCGTCCACCGGGCGGATGACAAACACGCCCCGGGGCACCTCCGCCGCCACATGCAGCTCCTTGGCCCGCATGTAGATATCGCTGATCAGGATATTATCCGAGATGATGTTCTTAATAAAGGAGCCCTTATCGTGCTTTTCCTCATAATAGACCTTGGCGGCGTTCAGGGCCACGCAGGCCATGGAGCACACGGTGCGTCCCACGCTGTCGTCGCCGCTGGTGAAAACCGCATAGTCAAAGTGGGTGCCCCAGCCGGGCATGGCCTTGAAGGTCTTGCCCTCCATGGTCACGCAGTTGCCCTCCGCCGCGGCGATAGGCTCCACATATTTGGTCCACTTCTTGCCGATACCGGTGAGCTCGCTGCACGCGATCACCGTGCCCTCGGAGTCGATAACGCCGATGGTGCGGTCCGTGGTCTCCTTGAATTGCAGCACAACATTTTGAAAAATTCTTCCAGACATTCTTGTTCCTCCCGCCGATGATTTGGGCTGTGGGTATTTTGTGCAAACTGTCAGGCCGTTGCCCCTATTATATCGTCAGAATCACGGATTTGCAAGTATTTTTTTATCTTTTCTACAAATTTCCTGGAAATTTTTTTGCAGTTATGTCGATAAACGCCTCTACCGGCAGTCCGCAAGAGCTTTTTTTTCCTCCGCCGTCAGCATCCGGAAGGCCCCGGGAGCCAGCTCCGGGTCCAGCCGCAGGGGGCCCATGGACAGCCGCTTCAGGTACGTCACCGGCTTTCCCCGGGCCGCCAGCATCCGCTTGACCTGGTGGAACTTTCCCTCCCGCAGGGTCACCAGGCACTCCCCCGGCGACAAAATCTCCAGCCCGGCGGGCAGGCACTCCAGTCCATTCCCCAGGGTCATTCCGGCGGCGAAGGCCGCAGCATCGGCAGGCTCCAGCGCCCCCTCCACCCGGGCATAGTACACCTTGTCCACGTGGGACCTGGGCGAGAGCAGCCGATGGGCCAGGGCCCCGTCATTGGTCAGCAGCAGCAGGCCCTCCGTGTCCTTATCCAGCCGCCCCACCGGCGACAGGCCCCGCCGCCGCAGCTCCGGGGGCAGCAGGTCCAGCACCGTCTGCTGGTGGGTGTCCTCGGTGGCGGACAGCACCCCTGCTGGCTTGTGGAGCATCACATAGGTGAACCGCTCCGTCTCCACCGGCTGGCCGTCCACGGTGATGGCGGCCGCCTCCGGGTCCACCTTCTCCTCCGCCGTCCGGGCGGTCTGTCCGTCCACCTGCACCCGACCCTGACGCACCAGGTCCTTTACCTCCCGCCGGGACCACCGTCCGGTCCCGGCCAGGATTTTGTCCAGCCGCTCCATATCTGCACCTCCTGCAATTTCTTCCGTAAGCATAGCATAGTTTTGGGCAAAATGGAATAAGAAATGTACGAGGTGATGGTATGGTGGTATTTATGAGACGGCGGCAGCTGGCCATGGCCGCTGCCGGGGTCCTGGCCGCGCTGGCCCTGCTGCTCATCGTTCCCGGCTGCCAGCGGGACGGCGGCAAGACGGAGCCGGTAAAGGCCGCCGATAACGCCGCTCGGGTGGCGTATCTGGAGGGGCTGGGGTGGCAGGTGACGCCGGAGCCCCTGGAGACACTGAGCCTCCTGCTGCCGGAGGACCTGTCCGGCCATACGGAGTACACAGCGCTGCAAAAGGATCTGGGGCTGCCCTTTGACCAGTGCGGCGGCAAGACCGCCACCCGGTATACCTATACGGTGCTGAACTATCCCGATATCCCCCAGGGGGTCCAGGCCAACCTGTTCGTCTGCGGCGACCAGGTCATAGCCGGGGACATCACATCCCTGGGAGAAAACAGTTTCCGCAAAAGCCTGGAATTTCCCCAATGAAAAAGCCTCCCCGGCGGCGCAGCCGTTGCGCCGTCCGGGGAATTGTGCTATACGAGGAGATACTCCCATGGACATCACGCAATTTGTCATGGCCTACGGCGTGGAGCAGGACCGCCTATCCCCGCCTGCCGCTGACGGCGGAAAACGCCGCCGCCATCCCCTGCCGCCAGGTGCTGGGAGCCTACTCCGTGTCCTTCACCCGGCAGGATTGAATTCCCCGCCCGCCGGTGGGTTTTTCCCCCTTGCAGCCGCCGCCGCTTCGTGGTATAATGTGCTGTATTATAGGATGGATAGGTAGTATTTTACGAGAGGAGCATCTGTTAATGCGCGTCATCGACCTGGAAAACATCAATTACGCCATGCGCAATGAGACGCAGTTCGTTCTGCGCTGCGAGGAAGTATTTCACGACAAGATCAGCGCCGCTGCGGCGGCGATCCTGTCCAATCGCCAGGAAAAGCCCGTGGTTGCCCTGACGGGTCCCTCCGGCTCCGGCAAGACCACCACCGCCATGCGGCTTCAGGAATACCTGCAGAATCTGGGTGTCAAGGTGTGTCTGCTGAGTATGGACAATTTCTTCCTGCCGCTGGATAAGCGTCCCCCGGAGGCCACCGACTGGGAGTCTCCCTACTGCGTGGACGTGGACACCCTGCTGACCTGCATCTCCCAGCTGCTGGACGGCATGGAGGCCGATATCCCCTGGTACGACTTCAAAAACGGCGTCACCGGCGGCTACAGGAAGATGCAGGGCGAAAAGGACTGCATCGTCATCGCCGAGGGCATCCACATGCTCAATCCCCTGATCTTTGACAAGCTCCGGGGCATCGCCAACGGCGTGTATGTGGCCCCCCGGACCCGCATCATCACCAACGACGACAGAATCGTCCGCCCCGAGCAGCTGCGGGTGGCCCGCCGCCTGATCCGGGACTATAACACCCGGGGCCACTCCCTGCAGGAAACCGTGGAGCGGGCCGAAAGCGTGGACCGGGGTGAGATCAACTACATCATGCCCCACAAGGGCAACGCCGCCATTCATATCGACACCTTCCACGATTACGAGCCCTGCATCCTGGCCAAATACCTCAACGAGATTCCCCAGTTCCGCCAGGAGCTGACGCCGGAATATCTGGAAAAGCACGGCCTGACGGACCTGATGAAGGTAGTGGGCGGGGTTCCTCCGCTGCACACCCACTATGTTCCCCGCAACTCCATCGTCCGCGAGTTCGTGGGCGGCAGCTGCTATGAGTATTAAACCTGTCACCTTTTGATGCTTTGAGAGGAGTGGAAATATCATGAAAATCATCACCATCAGCCGTGAATTCGGCTCCGGCGGCCGCGAGCTGGGCAAGCGCCTGGCCGAGGAGCTGGGCATCCATTGCTACGATCACGAGATCATCGAGCTCATCGCCAAGGAGCACGGCTTCGATGAGCGGTATGTGGCCAACATCTCTGAAAAGTGCATCGAGGCCGCCTACCCCACGACCATCGGCCACCGTTTCGCCATGCCCCCGGTGCAGATCATGGACCAGGGCTTCCAGGTAGCCGCCGCCCAGCAGCAGATCATTGAGAACTTCGCCAAGCAGGGGGACTGCGTCATCGTGGGCCGCTGCGCCGACGTGATCCTGAAGGACTATCATCCCCTGAACCTGTTCGTCTATGCCGACGCCGAGTCCAAGATCCAGCGCTGCATCGACCGGGCCCCGGAGGGGGAGCACCTGTCCCGCAACGACATTGCCCGCCGCATGAAGCAGGTGGACAAGAACCGCGCCCAGTACCGTCAGATGTTCGCCGACTCCAAGTGGGGCGCCAAGGAGACGTACCACCTGTGCGTCAACACCTCCGGCCACCAGATCAAGGACCTGATCCCGGGCCTGGCCGCCTTCGTCCGCTGCTGGTACGGCGAAAAGTAACTCCATAAGTTCCGCAAAGTGCTTGACATTCCGGGCAAAAGCGGCTATAACACCCCTCGCGTGCTCGGAGGGCAAGTCATTCGCTGGAAATGACGAGCCGGATAAGGCAACAGGCTGAAATGCCTGTGCTTTATCCGGCTTTTTTTCGTTCCGGGCCTGCGCTTTGCATCTTCATTCCCAAGGAGGCAGCCGTATGAATTTCCTGACGGACAAAATTCGTCCCATCTACTTTAAGTATCTCGCCGCCGCCTTCGGCAGCGCCCTGATCACCTCTATCTACGGCGTGGTGGACGCCGCCATGGTGGGCCAGTATCAGGGCCCCACCGGCACGGCAGCCCTGGCCGTGGTGGCCCCGGTCTGGAACATTATTTATAGTCTGGGCCTTCTCACCGGCATCGGCGGCAGCGTGCTGCTGAGCACCCTGCGGGGTCAGGCCCCCGGCAACGAAAAGCGCTCCAACGAGTATTTCACGGCGGCAGTCCTGGCAACGGCGGTCCTGTCCCTTCTCTCCTGGGCGGCGCTGATTCTCTTTGACCGCCAGCTCCTGACGCTGTTCGGCGCGGAGGAGACCCTGCTGCCGCTGGCCCGGGCGTATCTGTTCTCCATCAAGTTTGTGGTGCCCAGCTTCCCGCGAAGCTGCGTGCCATCGGCGCCACAGGATTTTCCACCTTCTTCATTGACGTAGCCATGGGCATCCTGACCATAATCTTCAACCGTCAGATTCTCCGCTATCTGGGCACCGACGCCCTGTCTGTCTACGGCATTATCATCAACATCAGTACCTTTGTTCAGTGCTGCGCCTACAGCATCGGTCAGGCGTCCCAGCCCATCCTGTCTGTTAACTACGGCGCGGGAGAAAAGAAACGCATCGGAGAGGTGCTGAAATATGCCCTGGGCACGGCGGCAGTGTTCGGCGTGATCTGGACGCTGGCAGCGGAGCTGGTCCCCAACGGCTTTGTCCGCATTTTCATGACACCCACGGAGAGTATCCCGAATATTGCGCCCGCCATCATCCGCAGCTACGGCATTTCGTTTTTGCTGCTGCCGTTCAACATCTTCTCCACCTATTATTTTCAGGCCATGATGAAGCCCGCCACCGCCTTTGTGGTGTCCGTGGGATGCGCCGCTGCCAGACGCAGCCCCTCTCCTGAATCCCGTATATACAGCAAAGCCCTCCGGCGTGGCCGGAGGGCTTATTATATGATTATCCCTGCACTGCTTTCAGCACCCGGTCATAGATGCTCTGCGCCAGAGGCAGGGCCTCGTCCAGCAGAATCTGCCCCCGGGTGCGGTACTGGGCGGCGAAGGCCGCGTCCCGGATGCTCCCCAGGTTGATGAGCACGTTCAGCCACGCCCCCTGCACGGCGGACCCCAGATGCAGGGCCGCGCAGCCCAGGTCGCTGGCGGCGCTGGCGTTGGACCGGTCCACCAGCCCATCCGTCAGCCGCAGCGCCTCCAGAGACAGCTCCATCATCTCAAAGGGCGTCTTTGTGCAGCCCTGCAGGGCCTCCTGCATGGCGACGGCCCGGGCCTCCTTCTCCTGATCCGTGCCCTTGGGCATGGCGAACACGGCGGACACCGCGTTGAAGGCCTCCGTGTCCCGCTCCATCACGTCCAGGAACCGGTGCTCCAGGTTCCGGGCCTTTTCCAGGGTCTCTCGGGCCAGGCCGTCAAATTCGGCGAACTTCTTCCGTCCCACGGTCAGGGACCCCACCATGGCGGTCAGCGCCGCCCCCAAGGCCCCGGCCAGAGCGGCGGCGGAGCCGCCGCCGGGCGCGGGCGCGTCGGAACCCAGCAGGTCCGCAAACCCCCGCACCGTCAATTCAGCAAGCTGCATAGCGTCCTCCTTATTCCATCCCCACCAGGTGATACTCCATCACCTGCTTGCGGCAGTCGAAGTTTTCCAGCTTCAGATAGTATTCCGCGCAGTCGATCAGCGCCTTGGCCGGGGTCAGACCCACCAGCTCCGTGCCGATGATGCGCACGCCCCACCGGTCTGCCAGGGCCCGGATCATCTCATAGGCGTAGTACAGCGGCGTCCCCTCATAGTTCACCATGTTCATGGACACCTGGGCCACGTTCCGGTCCTCCAGCAGCAGGCCGATGGCCTTGCAGTACCTGAACCCGCCGGAGGAGCCCCGGATGGCCTTGGCAATGGACTTGGCGATCTCCACGTTGTCCGTGTCCAGGTTCACGTTGAAGGCCACCAGCGGCATCCGCGCGCCGATGGCGATGATCCCGGCGGTGGGGTGGATTTTCCGCTGGCCGAAATCCGGGGCCCATTCCGGCTCCAGCAGCTTCTCGGGCATTCCCTCGAACTGCCCCTTCCGGATCTTGGCCAGGTTCACCCGCCCCGGAGCCGTGGCCGACTCCTCATACAGGAAGCTGGGGATCCCCAGCTCCTCCCAGATGCGCTGGGCCACCTGCCGGGAAAGCTCCACGCACTCCTCCACGGTCATGTCCATGGTGGGCACAAAGGGGATCACGTCCGTGGCCCCCATCCGGGGATGAGCGCCCTGGTGTTTGGTCATGTCGATAACCTCCATGGCCCGCTTGGCCAGCCGGAACGCCGCCTCGCCGATGCCCTCCGGGGACCCCACCAGCGTGAACACGCACCGGTTGTGGGTGCCGTCGGACTGCACGTCCAGCACCGTGCACCCGGCCACGGCCTGGGCGGTCTCCACCAGGGCGTTGAAGGCGGCCTCGTCCCGCTCCCGGCTGACGCTGAAATTGGGGATGCATTCCACAAGCTTCATCATATGTTTTTTCCTCCCTATCCTCTCTTTTTATGCGCTTCCCGGGACGGGGCCCACAGGCCCCGCCCTGGGGGAAATTTACTGCAATTCTCCGCAGACGGCCTCCGCCGCCTGAGAAATGGCGTGGGCCTTCACCAGCTCATCCGCCTGCACCATCAGCGGGTGCATCACCACGTCCTGGTCCACCGGCGGGATCGCCTGGCGGATGCGGTCGTACACCGCCCGGGTGGCCGGGGACAGTCCGTCCTCGCCCCGCAGCCACGCCGCCTGGGCCCCGGCAAACAGCTCGATGCCCAGCACCTTCTGGCTGTTGTCCAGGATCATCAGCGCCTTCCGGGCGGCGGTGGTGCCCATGCTGACGTGGTCCTCCTGGTTGGCCGACGACGGGATGGAGTCCACCGATGCCGGATGGGCATATACCTTGCTCTCCGACACCATGGACGCCGCGGCGTACTGGGCGATCATGAAGCCCGAGTGCACCCCGCCGTGTCTGGTCAGGAAGGCCGGCAGCCCCTCGGACAGGGCCGGATTCACCAGCCGCTCCAGCCGCCGCTCCGACACGTTGGCGTATTCCGCCAGGGCGATGCCCAGAAAGTCCATGGCCAGGGCCACCGGCTGCCCGTGGAAATTGCCGCCGGAGATGGCCTCATCCTCCTCCGGGAAGATCAGGGGGTTGTCGGTGACGGCGTTGATCTCCCGGCTTACCACGCCCCACACATAGCCGATGGCGTCCCGGCTGGCCCCGTGAATCTGGGGCGTGCAGCGGATGGCGTAGGCGTCCTGCACCTTGTCCGGATTCAGGTCGAAGGACAGCCCGCTGCCCTCCAGCAGCCGCCGCAGGTTCTCCGCCGTGGTGATCTGCCCCGGCTGGCCCCGCAGGGCGTGCACCTTGGGATCGAAGGCCTTCCGGATGCCGTGCAGGGCCTGGCAGGTCATGGCGGCGGCGATGTCCGCCGTTTTGGCCAGGTCCCGGGCGTCATACACCGCCTGGCAGGCGATGGCCGTCATGATCTGGGTGCCGTTGATCAGGGCCAGGCCCTCCTTGGCGGCCAGCTGGATGGTGTCGATGCCGGCGGCGGCCATGGCCTCCCGGCCCGGCATCACCCGGCCCTGATACTCCGCCTCGCCCTCGCCCAGCATCACCAGCACCATGTGGGACAGGGGCGCCAGGTCGCCGCTGGCCCCCAGGGACCCCTTCTCCGGGATGATCGGATGGACCCCCCGGTTCAGCATCTGCAAAAGCGTCTCCATGGTGGACAGGCGGATGCCGGAATTGCCCCGGGCCAGGGCGTTCAGCCGCAGCAGCATAGCCGCCCGCACCACCCGGGTGTCCAGAGGCTCCCCCATGCCGCAGGCGTGGGAGATGATCAGATTTCTTTGCAGCTGGGCCGTCTCCTCCTCCGGCACAAACACCGTGGAGAACTTGCCGAACCCGGTGGTCAGGCCGTATACCACGGCCTTGTCCGCCAGCTTCCGGTCCACATAGGCCCGGGCGGCGTTGATGCGCTCTCTGGCATCCGGCGCGATGGCCACCGTCTCCCCCTGCCGGGAGACGGCGATGACCTGTTCAATGGTCAGGTCGTGTCCGTTGATATAGATCATGTTCCGTTCCTCCTACTCCTCATGCACGATCTGTCCCTTCTTCATCACCGTGCCCACCAGGTTGCTGCCGAACCGATAGCACACATAGTCCAGGTCCGGCGCGTTCCACAGCAGCAGATCCGCCTGCTTCCCCGGCTCCAGGGAGCCGATGCGGTCCGCCCGGCCGATGGCGGCGGCGGCGTTCAGCGTCACCGCCGTCAGCACCTCCTCCGGTGTCATCCGGTACTTCAGGCACGCGATGTTCATGGCCAGCTGCAGACTGCTGCCGGGGCAGGACCCGGGATTGAAGTCCGTGGCCACCGCCACCGGCACCCCAGCCCTGATCATCTCCCGGGCCGGGGCATAGGCCGCCCCCAGATAGAAGCTGGTGGCCGGCAGACAGCACGCCACGGCGCCTCCCGCCGCCAGACTCCGGATTCCCTCCGGCGGGCATACGATCAGGTGCTCGGCGCTGATGGCCCCGATCTCTCCCGCCAGCTGGGAGCCGCCGATGGCGGTGATCTCGTCGGCGTGGACCTTGGGCCGCAGCCCGTGGGCCAGTCCCGCCTCCAGAATGGTCCGGCTCTCCCGGGCGGTGAACACGCCCTCCTCGCAGAACACGTCGCAGAACTCCGCCAGGCCCTCCCGGGCCGCATAGGGGATCATCTCCCGGCACAGCAGGCGGATATAGTCCTCCCGCCGCTCCCGGTACTCCTCCGGCAGGGCGTGGGCCCCCATAAACGTGGCCGCCAGCTCCACCGGCTGCGTCTCGTTCAGCCGCCGGATGACCCGCAGCTGCTTCATCTCCTGCTCCGGCTCCAGGCCGTAGCCGCTTTTGGCCTCGCAGGTGGTCACGCCCATCCGCAGCATTTCCGCCAGGACCGCTTCCGCCTTGTGCGCCAGCTGCTCCTCCGATGCCGCCCGGGTGGTCCGGACGGTGGACAGAATGCCGCCTCCCTGGGCCAGAATGTCCAGATACGGCACGCCCCGGAGCTTCTGCCCCAGCTCATTCTGCCGCCACCCGCCGAAGATCAGGTGTGTATGGGCATCCACCAGTCCCGGGGTCACCAGCCGTCCCCCGGCGTCGATGACCCGGTCGCCCTCCGCCGGAGCAGGGGTCCCCTGCCCCACGGCGGCAATGGACTCGCCGTGTAGCTCCACCCAGGCGTTCCGCAGCAGCGTCACGTCTCCCTGCTGCGTGCCCCGCCGGGCGGAATGGCCCCGGGGCGTGGCCAGCAGACCGATGTTCGTAATGTAGGTACCCATGGTCCCTCCTTACCGGGCCCCGTGGAGCACGGCGGCGATGATGTCGTCGTCCTCCGGCGCGGCATAGGGCAGGGTGATATGATCCTGCCCCGCATACAGGCGGTTATACTCCATGGCCGTGGTGACGGCGTTGTCGTTCCGGGCCCAGCTGCGCCGGGCCACACCCACCATGGTGTCCCAGGGCATGCTCATGCGCAGGATGGTGTCCACCCGCTCCGATCCGTCCAGCACCATGCCGAAGCCGCCGTTGATGGCCTTCCCCACGCCCACGCCGCCGCCGTTGTGCAGGGCGATCAGGCTCATGCCCCGGGCGGCGTTGCCGGCGTAGCACTGGGTGGCCATGTCCGCCATGATATTGGAGCCGTCCTTGATGTTGGAGGTCTCCCGGAAGGGGGAGTCCGTTCCCCCGGTGTCGTGGTGGTCCCGGCCCAGCATCACGGGGCCGATCTCGCCGTTGCGCACCATCTCGTTGAACTTCAGCGCGATGTTCATGCGCCCCATGGCGTCCTGATACAGGATGCGGCACTGGGTGCCCACCACCATGCGGTTGCGCTTGGCGTCCCGCACCCACACATAGTTGTCATAGTCCTGATACCGCCGGTTGTGGGCCAGGATATACTCCGCCGCCGCGGCGTCGGTCTTGTCCAGGTCCTCGCTGCGGCCGGACAGGCAGCACCACCGGAAGGGCCCGTAGCCGAAATCGAACAGGCACGGACCCAGAATGTCCTCCACATAGGAGGGGAATACGAATCCGTCCAGGTCGTTCTCCCCGTTGCGGCACACGTCCCGCACTCCGGCGTCAAACACGGCCTTCAGGAAGCTGTTGCCATAGTCGAAGAAATACGTCCCCCGGTCATGGAACCGGCAGATCATCTCATAGTGCCGCCGCAGGGATTTGTCCACCAGCTTCCGGAACTTCTCCGGGTCATGGTCCAGCATCTCCGTCCGCTGGGCGAAGGTCAGCCCCTGGGGGCAGTACCCGCCGTCATAGGGGACGTGGCAGGAGGTCTGGTCGCTGAGCAGGTCCACGTGCACATCGTTTTTGTACAGGTATTCCAGCAGGTCCACCACGTTGCCGTGATAGGCGATGGCGCAGGGGGTCCGGTCCGCCAGGTGCCGCCGGGCCATGGCCAACGCCTCCTCCAGGCTGTCGGTGCGCTGGCTGACCCACCCCTGGGTATACCGGGTCTCGATGCGGGAGTCGTCCACCTCTGCGATGATGGACACGGCCCCGGCGATCTCCGCCGCCTTGCCCTGGGCGCCGCTCATGCCGCCCAGGCCCGCCGACACGAACAGCCGCCCGGCCAGGTTCCCGTCGGCGGGGATCCCCAGCTTCAGCCGCCCGGCGTTGAGCAGGGTGTTGAAGGTCCCGTGGACGATGCCCTGGGGCCCGATGTACATCCAGCCGCCTGCCGTCATCTGTCCATAGTTTGCCACGCCCAGGGCGGCGGCGCGATTGAAGTTCTTCTGGTCGTCAAAGGTCCCCACCATCAGCCCGTTGGTGATGATGCACCGGGGCGCCAGCTTGTGGCTGTGGAACAGGCCCAGGGGGTGGCCGGACATGACCACCAGGGTCTGCTCGTCCGTCATGACCTCCAGATACTTCTTGATGAGCCGGTACTGCATCCAGTTCTGGCACACCTGCCCCGTCTCGCCGTAGGTCACCAGCTCATAGGGGTACAGGGCCACGTCAAAGTCCAGGTTGTTGTCGATCATCACCTGGAAGGCCTTGGCCTCGATGCAGCTGCCCTTGTATTGGTCAATGGGCTTGCCGTGCAGCTCCCCCTCCGGCCGGAAGCGATAGCCGTAGATCCGACCGTGCTCCTCCAGCTCCCGGGCAAACTCCCGGGCCATCTGCAGATGGTGGTCCGGGTGGATATACCGCAGGGCGTTGCGGATGGCCAGGGCCTTGTCCGCCTCGGACAGATGCGCCTCCCGCCGGGGGGCCCGGCGGATCCCCTCCCGAAAGGCGGGGACCTTCGGCAGTTCATAGTCCAGCTTCACCGTCATCGCGTTGTCCACATCATAAAATGCCATATGCTGCCTCCTGTCTTGTATTACGATTATTCCAATTCAATATTATATTCGATTGCCGCAAATCTGTCAATTCATCGAAAAAAAGAATGGTTTTACCAATTCCTTTTGTGCTTTTTTATAATATTCCCTCAAAAGTTTCCTCCGGCTCACCTTCCCGGCCAAATCCGGAACCCCCGGCCCCCGCCGCTTTACTGCACTGCCGGGATGACCCCGCACTTTCGCGGATAAATTTTTTTCGTAATCATTTGTTACCGTCTTGTAATCGAATCGTTCTTGCATTTCCCCCGACGGTTTTCTACAATATAAAACAGAATCGATTTAGGGGGACCTTCTCATGAAAAAGAAAACCATTGCCGCCCTGGCCGCAGGGGGAGCCCTGCTGCTGGCCGCCGTTGTCATCGGCGTGCTGAGCCTGGTCCGGGGCTATTTTATTCTGCTGCCGCCCACCCATATGCAGCTCAACGGCCGGACGGAGGAGCACATCGCCGCCTTCGCCGCCTACACGGACCCCGGGGCCCGGCTGCTGCGGGGCGGCGATCCCACCGACGCCGCCGTCACCGTGGAGGGCCGGGTGAACACCGACGTCCCCGGGGACTATACCCTGACCTATCAGGCGGACTTCCGGGGCCGCAGCTACACCGCAAAGCGCCTGGTCCATGTGGAGGACCGGGAGGCCCCGGAGCTGACCCTCACCGGCCAGGCGGAGGTCACCGTCTCCCGCTATGACCTGTTCCAGGACCCGGGAGCCGCCGCCCGGGACCGCTGTGACGGCGACCTGACCGCCTCCATCCAGGTAACGGACAAAGCCTCCGGCGACGTCCACACCCTGACCTACACCGTTACCGACAAGGCCGGAAACGCCGCCACCGCCACCCGCCGGGTGACGGTCCGGGACATCGTGGCCCCGGTGATCACCCTGTCCGGCCAGCGGGAGCTGTTCGTTCCCCTGGGCGGCGCCTATCAGGAGCCGGGCTTCACCGCCCAGGACGACGCCGACGGCGATCTGACCGCCTCCGTCACCCGGGCCGGTACGGTGAACACCGCCTCCCCCGGGGTCTATACCCTGACCTATACCGTCACCGACAAGGCCGGCAACACCGCCACCGCCACCCGGCAGGTGTCGGTGTATGAGAACTCCTCCGGCGGAAGCCCCGTGTACCTGACCTTCGACGACGGCCCCAGCGACCGGGTGACCCCCCGGGTGCTGGACACCCTGAAGGAGTATAACGTCCACGCCACCTTCTTCATCGTCAACTACGGGGAGTCCGGCAAGGCCCTGATCCGCCGGATGATCGACGAGGGCCACACCGTGGCCATCCACGGCTACTCCCACGATTACGCCGCCATTTATAAGAGCGACGAGGCCTTCATGCAGAACATCTACCGTCTGCGGGACCGGCTCCGTTCGGATTTCGGGTATGAAGCCGCCATCATCCGCTTCCCCGGCGGCAGCTCCAACACCGTCAGCCGCCAGTACAGCGTGGGCATCATGAGCCGTCTGGCCCAGCGGGTCCAGGCGGAGGGCTTCACCTATTTTGACTGGAATGTGTCCAGCGGCGATGCCGCCGGTACCCCCGCCTCCTCCGGCCAGATCTATAACAACGTCACCTCCGCCCTGCGCCATGGCCGCAGCAACGTGGTGCTGATGCACGACGCCGGGGCCAAGGGCACCACCGCCGACGCCCTGCCGGATATCATCCGCTACTGCCTGGCCAATGGCTACAGCATCCAGCCCATCACTCCCGCCACCAAGCCCGTCCACCACGGCATCGCCAACTGAATACGCCAGGAGCCCGGCTGTCGATTGATGCACAGCCGGGCTCCCGGACATTCTTCGGCAAAGCTCCCAAAAACAGCGCTTTCAGTCTGTTAAATCCTCCAAATATGCAATTCCCGCGTAAACGTGCGTTGCAGAATGGATGGTGCGGTGTCTACACTAGTAGAGGAGTGTCATCTGCTCCATCCAAGAACGGAGGCTTCACCATGAGAAACAGAATCAGGCTTTTTGGGGGGAAGAAAACGGAGATCTTCCACCTGGACAACCAGGTGGGGGCCATCGCCTTCATTCCCGTTCTCAACGTGATCTATTACCTTTTGACCCTGGTCACAGCCAGAGGGCGCAGATTCGCCCTCTTTCTGGAGACCGTCCTTCTGCTGGCTATCGGCAGTCTGCTGATCCGCTTATCAACCGGGTGGCTCCTTGGCGCGGTGTTTGCACATGTTCTGACGTGCATCGGCATCGGCATCCAGCAGCAGCTGCTGGACGCCTCCCCCGACTCCCGGAAGAAGCTGGGATATGTCATTCTGTTTTCCGCGGTATTTGTGCTAGCCATGCTGGCGATCGCATTTGCAGGACGGAATGCGCAGAACAAAATGCAGCCGGTCTGCCAGGAGGCCCTGGAGGCTCTGACCCACCGGGACGCGGAACGCTGGCAATCCTGCCTCCACCCCACCAAGGCGGCGGATGAGCTGCGGGACATGGACGCCTTTTTGTCCGAGCTGAGTATCCCTCTGCACGGCGATTGGCAGCTGGAGCGTATGACGGGCCACGAGACGGAGATATCGGACAAGGACCGCTACACCACCGCCGAGTTCCGCGCATCGGCGGATGGCCGGACCTACCGGATCACGATCACCCACCTGCGCAGCTATGAAAGGTCCGGCATCGTGGACTTCACAATTCGCCCGGACTGAAATTCCGTTGAAAAATGAATCCGCGCAGTGCACCGGCACATGAAGCCGGAGGACCACTGCAAAAAGCAGCGGCGGCACTTTCGTACCGCCGCTGCGCTGTTTTTCTTATCGCCGAATATCCAGGTCCGCCGTCACCTGGTAATAGTCGCAGGCGTGGGCGGTATAGCCGGTGACATAGCTGCGGGAGATCATGTTCATCTCCAGGAAGGAGCAGAACACATAGGCGTTGTCGTCCAGAATGGCCTGCTGCAGCCGGACGGCCAGCTCACTCCGGCGGGCGGTATCGAACTCTCCGGCCAGCCGGCTGACCATTTCGGTGACCTCGGGATTGCTGTATGCGCCGAAGTTATAGCTCATATCCGGCACACAGCAGGAGGTGAAGAAATACTGGGGGTCCCCGGAGGGGGCGGTGACCATGGCGGAGGCGTACACGTCCCAGCTGTTCAGGTCCGCCAAAAACTCCCGGCGATTGGCCGTGCAGTTGATGTCCACCTCCATGCCGATGTCCTTCAGGGTGGCCTGGGCGGACTCCGCCAGCAGGGGAAGCTCCTGGCGGCTGGGATAGGTCAGCCAGCGGACGGTCAGCTTCACGCCGTCCTTCTCCCGGATGCCGTCGCCGTCGGTATCCCGCCACCCGGCGGCCTCCAGCACCTGCCGCGCGCCCTCCGGGTCATAGCTCTCGGTGGTCACGTTTTCGCCGCCGAAGCCGGAAAAGCCGTCCGGGAAAGCGCCGGTGCCCACGACCCCGTGGCCGTCCAGCAGAGCCGTCACAAAGCCCTGCTTGTCAATGCCCATGGCGATGGCCTTGCGAACGGCGGGGTCCTGCATCACGGGGCTGGCCATGTTCATGGAGGCAAAGAAAGCCCGGGAGGTCTGGATGGCCGAGAACTGATAGTCGTCGTTTTCAAAGTTGGGATACGCCTCATAGGCCATGCCGTAGGCCGCGTCGATGTTCCCGGCCTGCAGGGCCGCCGACAGGGTGTCGCCGTCGGAGATGGTGCGGATGGTCAGCTTGTCCAGCTTGGGACTGCCGTTCCAGTAGTTTTCGTTTTTGGTGAGGGTCAGGTGGTCGTCCGTGACCAGCTCCTGCACCACATAGGGGCCGGTACCGGCCACGATGCCCTTCTCAAAGTCGCTGGCGTCCACGTCGATGATGCAGCCGTAGGGGTCCCCCAGATAGTTCATCAGGGCAGGATTGGGCTGACTGGTGACGATGGTCAGGGTCTGGCCCTCCGCCTGCATATCGGCGATCTTGGTATCGCCGGGGGCACGGTCGTGGTTTTCCAGCAGGTGCTCCAGGCACTGCTTCACCGCCGCCGCATCCATCTTCCGGCCGCTGGAGAAGGTAACATTGTCCTGCAGAACGATGGTCCAGGTCCGGTCGCCGTCGTTGCTCCAGGACCTGGCCAGCCACGGCTCCAGCTCCATGGAGTCCGTATACCGCACCAGGGTCTCGCCGATGCCGTAGCGGATGCAGGCCCAGCCGTTATAGGTCCGATGGGGGTCCACGGTCTCCTCCCAGTTTTCGGAGTTGAAGGTGGTGTCGCCGATGACCATGGTTTTCTCCCCGGTATCCGGCGCGGTATTCCCGCAGCCGGCCAGAAGCGTCAGCACCAGGCTCAGAGCCGTCAGCAGCAGAAGCGCTCTTTTTCCTCTCATCTCTCTTGTTTCCTTTCTGTTTTTCTATATCACAGCACGCTGTCGATCAGGTGCCGGGTATACGCGTGCTGCGGGCGGCAGATCACCTCATCCGGCGTCCCCTGCTCCACGATTTCGCCCCGGTGCATCACCAGCACCCGGTGGCAGAACTGCTGCACCAGGGAGATGTCGTGGCAGATAAACAGGATGGCCAGGTCTCCCTCCAGGCCGCGCAGCAGGTCCAGGATCTCCTTCTGAACGGTGACGTCCAGGGCCGAGGTGGCCTCGTCGCAGATCAGCACCTTCGGCCCCATGGCCAGGGCCCGGGCGATGGCCGCCCGCTGGCACTGCCCGCCGCTGACCTCATGGGGATAGCGCCGGGCAAACTCCCCCGGCAGGCCGCAGCGCTCCATAAGGCGCACCGCCTCCTGCCGGGCCTCCCGGCGGGACAGGCCGCGCAGGCTCTCCCCCACCCCGTCCCCTAAGGTGCGGCGGGGGTCGAAGGACTCCGCCGGGGTCTGGAACACCATCTGTATCTTCCGGTACACCCGGCGCAGGTCCCGGCCGGTGACGGAGGTGATGTCCTCCCCGTCCAGGAGGATGCGCCCTCCGTCGGCGTCCAGCAGCCGGGTGACGAGGTTGGCCACGGTGGTTTTCCCGCTGCCGCTTTCGCCGATGATCCCCAGGCGCTCCCCGGGCCGCAGGTCGAAGCTGACGCCGTTTACGGCCGTCTGCTTCCCCTGCCCCGGGCGGGAGAAGGTTTTGGTCAGCTCCCGAACAGACAGGATCGGTTCCATTTCACGCCCTCCTCAGCTTCGGCACGGCCTCCAGCAGCCGCCGGGTATAGTCCGCCCGGGGCTGCCGCAGCACCTGCCGGGTCTCTCCGGCTTCCACGATTTCGCCGCGGCGCATTACCAGCACCCGGTCCGCCATGGCGGCCACCAGCCCCAGATTGTGGGACACCAGCACCACGGCCGTTCCGAAGCTCTCCCGCACCAGAAGCAGCTCCTCCAGGACCTGCTTCTGGGCGGACACGTCCAGGGCGGCGGTAGGCTCATCCGCCAGCAGCACCCGGGGCCGCAGCAGCATGGCCGCCGCAATGCCCACCCGCTGCTGCATCCCGCCGGACAGCTCAAAGGGATAGCTATTCAGGATACGGGGGCCGTCCTCCAGGCCCAGCCGGTCCAGCAGCGCTCCGGCCTGCTGCCGGAAGGCCCTCTTATCCATCGGGCCGTGGGCCCGCATCATTTCGTATAGCTGATCTCCCACCCTGCGGACCGGGCAGAAGGAGCTGCCCGCGCTCTGGAAGATCATGCCCAGCTCCGGGCCGTTCAGCCGCCGCCGGGTCCTGGCGGACAGGTCCGGAAGATTTTCCCCCCGATAGAGGATCTTTCCCCCGGTCACCAGGCCCCCGGGGCCCAGCAGGCCCATGGCGGCCCGGAGCAGGGTGGATTTGCCGCAGCCGCTCTCCCCTACCACGCCCAGGATTTCCCCGGCGTGGAGGGTAAAGCTCACGCCGCGCACCGCCCGGACGCCGCCGTAGCACACGTCCGTCTGCCGGTATTCCAAAAGCGCCTCCATGGCCTCACCTCCCCCGGTTTTTGGGGTCCGCGTAGTCCCGGACGGCGTCCCCCAGCAGATTGAAGATCATCACCGACACGAAAATGGCGATTCCCGGGGAAAAGGTGATCCACGGCGAGGCGGTCATCAGGCTGCGGGCATCGCTCATCATGCTGCCCCACTCGGCGATAGGCGGCCTGGCCCCCAGGCCCAGAAAGCTCAGGGCCGCCAGCTCCATCATCATGGTGCCGATATCCAGCACGGCCGTCACCAGAATGGGGCCCAGGATATTGGGCAGCATATGCCGCAGCAGAAGCCCCGCCGTACCGCTGCCGGAAAGCCGCGCCGCCCGCATCCAGGGGGCCTCCCTCCGGGCCAGGGTCTGGCTGCGGGCCAGCCGGGCATATTTGGGCCAGGACACGGCGGCCAGCGCCAGAATGGCGTTGTGCAGCCCGCCCCCCAGGGCCCCGGCCACCGCCAGGGCGAACACCAGCCCGGGAAAGGCCAGGAATATATCGGATACGCGCATGAGCACCGCATCCGCCCATCCGCCGAAAAAGCCGCCGCAAAGGCCCACGGCGGTGCCGAGCACGGTGACCGCCGCCACCAGCAGCAGCGTGGAGAAAATGCTGGTGCGGCTCCCCACAATGACCCGGGACAGCATATCCCGGCCATAACGGTCCGTCCCCAGCAGATGCTCCGCCGAGGGAGGGGCCTTGGCCTGGCTCAGGTCCTGCAAATAGGGGTCATAGGGGGTCAGATACGCGGAAAACGCCGAAAACAGAATCAGCAGCAGGGCCAGGATCCCGAAAATCACCAGCCGGGTTCTGACGCCGCGCCGGATGGATGGCTGTCTCATTCCCGGCTCACCCCCAGTCGGATCCGCGGGTCCAGCGCGTGGTATAAAAGGTCCGTGACCAGGTTCACCGCCACATAGATCACGGCCATCCACACCACATAGGCCTGGATCATGGGATAATCCCGCATGGTGATGGCGTCCACCGCCAGCTTGCCCACGCCGTCCCACTGGAAAATACTCTCGATGATGGCCGTGCCCCCCAGCAGACTCCCTACGGACAGGGCCAGCAGGGTGAGGATGGTCAGCATGGCGCACCGGAGCACACTTCCGCGCAGAATGACTCCCTCCCGGACGCCCCGGGCCCGGGCGCCGGTGACGTAGTCCCGGTTCAGCTCCTCCAGCACGGCGGCCCGGACCTGGCGCATATACTTGGCGGACATGGCAATGGCCAGCGTCAGGGTGGGCAGAACGGCGCTGCGCAGGGAGGTCCCCTCCGACAGCACCGGCAGCAGCCTCCACCGGATGGAAAACACCTGCATCAGCAGCAGAGCCACGAAGAAATTGGGCAGGGCGTTGCCGATGAAGCTGCAGAATCGCAGGAAATAGTCCGTGAACCGGTCATGGCGCACGGCGGCCAGGATGCCCAGCGGCACCGACAGCAGCACTGTGGCCCCCACGGACAGGGCCGTCAGCAGCAGGGTGGCCGGCAGCTTGGACACGAAGGTGCCGAACACGTCCCGGCCGGACACATAGCTTGTGCCCATGTCGCCGGTCAGCAGCCCCCCCAGCCAGGAGAAATACTGGCTCAGAAACGGCCGGTCCAGTCCCAGCTCCGCCCGCTTGGCGTCGATGATCTCCTGGGACACCGCTCCCTTGTCGCCGTACAGCTCGGTGATGGCGTCGCTTCCGGCCAGGCGCATCATGGCGAAGGACAGAAACGTGACGCCCAGCAGCACCGGGATCAGCTGCAGCAGCCGCTTGAGAATGTATCGCCTCATGCCGCCACCTTACTGCGGCAGGGGACACTTCCGGGCCTCCACCAGGAACATGGGGGTGGAGGCGTTGTTGATCCGCTCCTCTCGGGTCCAGACCTGCCGCCAGATCTCGGTGTCCGCCGCCGCCTGCAGCCCCAGGCCCCGCAGGACCCCCAGGTCCCAGCCCGGCCGCATACGGGCCGACAGCGGCGCCTGCCGGGCGATGGCCTCCATGGCGGACACATCCGTTCCCGCCGTCTCGTCCCGGACGTCGGAGGCCCACAGGTTCTCCCGGTCCCGGGCATGGGCCTGCTCCGCCCCCCGGTCCCACAGATAGCGGTACCAGTTGGCGTCGAAGTTCAGCAGCACCCCGCCGGGCTTCAGCACCCGGGACCACTGGCCATAGGCCCGCTCCGGGTCCCGGAGGTTCCAGGTCACGTTCCGGGTGACCACCACGTCGAAGGAGTCCGCCGGAAAGGTCAGCTCCTCGGCGTTCATCTGCCGGAAGCGGATGCACCCGGCCAAAGCCCCGGCGTTGCGCCGGGCCTCCTCCAGCATGGAGGCCGTGTAGTCCACCGCCGTCACCTGATAGCCCAGCTCCGCCAGAATGATGGCAAAAAAGCCCGGCCCGGTGCCCACGTCCAGCACCCGGATCTCATCCGGGCGCTTCCCTGGGTGGTTTCCGGCGATTTTCCCGGCGATCACGCCCCGCCACACGGCCTTCTGATCGGTGGCCAGCTCCTCCCGGTTGACGGCGGAGTAGCCGGAGGCCCGATGGGTCCAGTAATGGATATTTTCTTCCTCATAGGTAGCAAATGTACGCATAATGTGCTCCTCTCTTTCCGTCAGGGCTTCCGGGCCGCAATGCCGAACATGGGCGCGTGCTCCAGGTCCAGGGGCCCCAGAATCCGCCGCCCCACCCGGGTGTCCACCCGGCAGTCCGCAAAGCCGATGCCCTCCAGCACCTCCCGGTCCCAGGCCGGGCGGGCCCGGCCCACGTCCATGGTCAGGGTGATCTCGTCGTTTTCCCGCTGCAGCCGGTCGGTCATGCCCACATGGCCATAGGGGCTGTCCGCCGGCACCCGGCGGTTCTGGGTGCTGCGGCTGCGGACGTTGGCGGCGTAGTCCGCGTCGAAGTTCAGCAGCACCCCGCCGGGCTTCAGCACCCGGAACCACTGGTCATAGGCCCGCTCCGGGTCCGGCAGCGTCCAGGTGAGGTTCCGGCTGATAACGGCGTCAAAGCATCCGTCCTCATAGTCCAGGGCCTGAGCGTCCATCTCCCGGAACGTGATGTCCAGCCCCCGCTGGGCCGCCAGGGCCCGGGCCTCCTCCAGCATGGCCGGGGTCAGGTCCACCCCCTCCACCCGGTGTCCGGCCTGGGCCAGCAGCACCGCGAAAAAGCCCGTCCCCGTTCCGACATCCAGAACCTTTAATTTTCCGTTTTCCGGTAAGTGCTTTTCCAATTCCCGGAACCACTTCCGGCCCATCTCGTCCTCCAATTCGTTTCTCCGGACGGTTCCGAAGTCGTGGGACCGCTGGGTCCAGTAGCGCTGCACTCTCTTTTCCAATTCCGAAATCATGGCCATGCTTCCTTTTCTGGTTTCCGTTTGCGGCTATGGTGCGCCGCATTTTCCTCTATTGTAGCGGCTTCCGCCCCGCTGCGGAAGCCTCCCGGGGGGATAAAATTTCAGGAATTTGAAGCAGCGGGATGGTGGCGGCCGAGGCCGGCGTGCCGGGTGTGCCGATCAGGATGGCGGTGATGGAGCCGCCGTAAATTGCGCCGAAGGAGATGGCCAGCAGCATGGAAATACCGGCCGCGGGGTCCATGCCATAGGTAAAGGGCAGCAGCAGCGTCACGCCCATCACCGAGGTCAGACCCGGCATTGCGCCGATCATGATGCCGCCCATAGTACCGGCGATCATCATCAGAAGATACTGAGGAGACAGTAGCTCACCCAGCGCTGTAATTACTCCCATATAAACCTCCGTTCTAACTCATATCAGCCCAACAGGCCGGAAAGGATTCCGTTGGGCAGAGGGGCCTTCAGGAACATACCGAAGATGGCATACAGCACCACAGGCGCCAGGATCGACACGGTCAGCATCAGCGGCCACGCCTTTTTGAACGGCTCGTTGAGCAGCAGGGCCATCATCACAAACACGACCCAGATGCTGTCCAGCACGAAGCCAAGAATTTTCAGCAGAACAAAATAGACCACGGCGGCGGCAATGCCGATCAGCAGCTTCTTGCTGAACAGCTCCGCCTTTTCACTGCCGCCCTTGCGGAGCTCCTGGATAATCAGAAGGACGCCGCACACTGCCAGGCCCACACAAACGGCCTTGGGGAAAGCGCCGGGGCCGATCTCCGTCTGACCCGGCAGCATCTTGAAGGTATCGGCGTAAAAGAAGAAAAATGCGGCAACCGCTATCAGAACCACGGAGAATACAATATTCAGCTTTTTCATAAGTTCTCCTTTCGAGTGTGGGCGGTACACACCCCTGTGCGTACCGCCCACTTGAGTCGGTTAAGACGATCAGTTCGCAGAATTCAGATAAGCGTTGATGATCTTCTCAAAGTTGCCGGACATGCTGTCCAGAATGTCGTTGGTCTCCTGAGCGTTCAGGGGCATGTAGGTCATGTTGGCAGCCTCGATCTTCTCGCGGCAGGCATCGCTGTTGATGACCTTCTCAAAGCCGTCGCACAGAGCCTTCTTCACGTCGTCGGGGGGGCCTTGTTGACGCACAGGCCGCGCAGAGCCACGATGGTCAGATCCACGCCGACCTCCTGGAAGGTGGGCACGTCGGGATAGGCCTCCAGGCGCTCGGTGTTGGCCACAGCCAGGACCTTCAGCTCGCCGCTGGCGATGTTGGAGGCAGCCTCGGCGGCGGAGCAGGTCACGGCGTCCACATGGCCGATGATCTCGCGCTGCTCCTCCATGTTCATGGCGACGTTCTCGCCGGTGCTGCCGCAGATGGAGATGGACTGTGCGCCGTTGTCCAGCAGCCAGGTCAGATACTTCTCCATGCCCTTCTTGTTATAGGTCTGGTCAGCGTTCCAGATGGTCATGGACGCAGGGCAGATACCATAAGGCTTCTTGGCGGTTTCTTTCACTTTCATGATAATTCTTCCTTTCCCATTTTTATCTGTTGAATTTTTATGTAACCTGCTTCGCAGGAAAGGATAACAAAAATTTTTAATTTTTAATTTTTTTGGTCTGAAAAAAGATATCCCTTTCCGATGGCTCAAGGTTATCCCATTGTGCAGTGGAGCGGATAACGGCGCGGCGGTCCGGAGCTTGTTCCGGACCGCCGTCAACTCATGGTTGGGGATATCGTTTCGTTTATGCGTGCATTTTGATCAGGATTTTCTGGCAGGCGCCCTGGATATGCTCCTCAATGATGCTGTGGGCCCGGGAGAAATCCCCCGCCCGCAGGGCATCGAGCACCATCTCATGGTCGCCGGAGGCGCTCTCCTGCTGCACCCGGGTGTGGCTGGCCAGCAGATAGTTGGCCACAATGAACTGGCCCTGGATCCGGTCATAGACCTCGCTGAGACACCGGTTCCCGGCCTGCTCCACCAACACCCGGTGGAAGTCCAGGTCCGTGCGGCGGGCACTGACCACATCGTCCGTTTCGTTGGAGAGGATGCACTCCCTGGCCAGACGGTCCAGCGTCTGATAGTCCACCGGCAGCGCCTTGCGCTGAATGTCCGTCAGTGCCTGATGCTCCAGCAACAAGCGTATCTCGATGATGTCGCACACTTCCTTCTCGCTGAAGGTCGGCACGGAGAAATGTCCCTTGCTGGAAAACACCACCATGCCCTGGGTATGCATCCGCTTCAGAGCCTGCTGCACCGGCGTCCGGCTGACGCCGTAGCGCTCGGCCAGCTCGTCCAGGTTCAGGGCCTGGCCCGGTAACCAGTTTCCCCGCAGGATCTCCTCCAGAAATGCCTCGTGGATCGTCACGTCCAGGTTCTTCTTCAGCGCCATATAATTCACCATTCATCCTTGTTTTTTGTCTCTCTGCTTTACATGCCTATCATACAGCCTTTTTCTGTAAAAAGCAATACACAAAGCCTATAATTTAATTTTTAATTTTTTATTAGAAATGTAAAAAGGGAGTCAGTGAAAGTCCTTGCAAAATCCCCGCCTCAGTAGATGAGGCGGGGATTTTGGGAAAAATCTTGGGCTTACGGCAGGAGCTTGTCCCACCAATCCGACCAGGAGCCGAAGCGGGTGTCGTCGTCGTCATCGTCGTCATCGCCGGGGATGATGGGGAAGATAGAGGGCTTCTTGTTGTGCACCGGGCACAGCTCGCCCTCCTCCTTGCCGGTGAGGGTCTGGAGCAGGTACTCGTCGTCCTGGGCCTTGATGTTCTTGATGATCTCGCGGTTCCAATCCAGGGCGGCAATCTCCACCACGCTGCTGGCAGGGCAGTATTCCGTGGCCAGGTGCTTGCCGTCCTTGCAGTAGCGCACCATCTTGTGGACGTTGCAGCTTTGGGTGGGGGCGGTGTCTGCCGCCACGGTGACGGTGGTGACGCGATTGCCCCGCAGATCGTGGGTGCAGGCGTCGGTGGCCAGCAGGCCGCTGTCCTGGCAGACGGTGACCTGGACCAGGCCGGAGCAGCTGTTGAAGTCCTTGTTCTCCAGGCCGTCGTGGATGCGGCGCATGACCTCACGCCACAGCACGGCGGAGGGGTTGCCCAGGGACTCGGAGAACCGCTCGTTGGACTTATAGCCCGTCCACACGGCGGCGCTGTAATAGGGGGAGAAGCCCGCGAAATAGCGGTCGCGGTTTTCGTCGGTGGTACCGGTCTTGCCGGCGATGGTCATGCCGGAGAACCGGGCCTCGCCGCCGGTGCCGCTGGTGATGACGCTCTTGAGGGTCTGGCGGATGATATAGGCGGTGGTGGCTTTCATGGCCACGTTGGACTCCTTGTTGTTCTCGCAGACCAGGTTGCCCTGGGAGTCCTCCACCCGATAGAAGGTCCGGGGCGGGGTGTACACGCCGTCGTTGACGAAGGCGCCGTAGGCCGCCGCCATCTCCTCGGTGGTGACGCCGTATTCATAGCCGCCCAGGCCCATGTTGCCGGATTGCTGGCTGTCGGCCTGGGTCAGGGTGGTGAAGCCCAGCTTCTCCACCATGAAGGTGTAGGACTGATAGGTGCCCAGCTTCTCCACCGTGCGCACGGCGCAGGTGTTCAGAGAGCGGACCAGGGCGGTATAGAAGGAGGTCAGGCCCCGGAAGCCGCTGCCGGAGTTGGAGGGCCATGCGCCGTAGCCGGGCAGGTCCCGGACGGGATAGTCGTCGATGGCGGAGGCGGCGGTGATGGTGCCGTTATCCAGAGCCGGAGCGTACACGGACACGGGCTTGGTGGCAGAACCCGGCTGACGGGCCGACGTGGCCCAGTTCCAGCCCCGGTCCACCTCCTTAGCGCCGGTGCCGCCCACCATGGCCACCACATCCCCGGTGTAGGGGTCCACAATGGTGATGGCCGCCTGGAGGGGCTCGCCCTTGGAGTCGGTGTAGTTCGCATAGTTGGTGTTTTCAAACACGGACTCGGCGATGTCCTGGATCTTGGGGTTCTGGGTGGTATAGATCTTGTAGCCGCCGTTATAGACCTTGCTGACGGCCTTTTCAAAGGCGGTGCGGACATAGCCGTCGGCGTCTGCGGGGTCGTCGGTCAGGCCAAAGACCTCCACAAACTTCTCGGCCACATCGGTGATGACCTCGTCGGTGAAGTAGGAGTTGTTGGCGGTGCTGACCACGGCGGGCTTTTCGTCCTCCTCCTGGGGCCCCACATAGTTGCCCAGGTTGGTGTAGCCGTTGGTGAATACCACCTCCTCGGCTTTGGCGGCGTCATAGGTGGCCTGGTCGATCTTTTCCTGGGCCAGCATGGCGTCCAGCACGTCCAGCTGCCGGTTGCGGTTCTGCTCCCGGGTCCAGTCGCTGCGCAGGGGGTCATACTGGGAGGGGTTGTTGGTGATGCTGATGAGACACGCGCACTCAGCCAGGGTCAGCTCGGACACGTCCTTGTGGAAGTATGTCCGGGAGGCGGTCTGCACACCGTAGCACTGGTTGCCCAGGTAGATGGTGTTCAGGTACATCTCCAGAATCTCGTCCTTGGAATAGTCCTTTTCCAGGGCCAGAGCCCGGTACACCTCCGTCACCTTGCGCTTGACGGTGTTCTCGTTGTTGCCGGTGACGTTCTTGATGAGCTGCTGGGTGATAGTGGAGCCGCCCTGGGTATTGCCGTTGGTGAGGGTGCGGAACACGGCCCGGACAGTGCCGTGCCAGTCCACGCCGTGGTGGCTCTCGAAGCGCTTGTCCTCGATGGCGATGGTGGCATTGCGGAGGTTCTTGGGGATGGAATCAAAATCCACCCAGATGCGGTTTTCGTCGCCGAACAGGGTCTGGTACATGACCAGCTCCTTGGTATCCGGATCCTGATAGTACAGCTCCGTGGACACCTTCTGGTCGTACTCGGACATGTCCACCTCCACATGCCCCTTCAGGGACGTGTTGACGTAGGTCATGAAGATCCCCACGAAGATGGCGGAGGTCAGCACGGTGACCAGGAGGATGGTACCAAGGACGATGCCGATGGTCTGCCCCACACGGCGGCCCTTTCCGGACTTTTTCCCTGTTTTGGCGCTCTGCTCTGTCTTTTTCGGCTGGTTGTCTTTGTTCATAGACAGGGCACCTTCCTTTCTCTGTTACTGGTGTATGCGCCGCACCGATCGCGGCATGGATGAGAAAACATTCTATTCCATAATAAAAACCATTGTACCATACCTGTCAACTGCTGAAAATTGTCATTTGATAAATATTTCGAATTATTACATGGATTTTACGCGGAAAAACCGAAAAAATCCTCCTGTTCTCTCACCATTTGGCCGCAAATTCACCTCTCCGTTCCCTCCAAACCCCTCCCCCGGCGGACTCTTGACGGATCCCCTCCCCTGTCGTATAATCAGTGGGCCGCCGAAGGGCGGTCAATTCTCAGAAAGCCTGGTGCAAGCTGTGTTTATCCATCGACTGCGGGGCCAGATGTCCGAATCCATGCTGACAGCCTCCTTCATCATCGTATCCGGCGGCCTTCAGGACGCCTATACCTATCTCTGCCGGGGCGGCGTTTTTGCCAACGCCCAGACCGGCAACATTGTGCTGTTCAGCGCCTATCTGTTTGAGGGGGCCTGGGACCACTGCCTGCGGTATCTGATCCCCGTTCTGTCCTTTATAGCGGGAATTTTCGCGGCGGAATGCATCCACCGCCGCTTCAAGCACATGGAAAAGGTCCACTGGCGTCAGCTGATTATCCTGGCGGAGATCGCCGTGCTGTTTGCGGTGGGCTTTATGCCCCAGTCACTGAACACTGTGGCCAACTCCCTGGTGTCCTTCTCCTGCGCCATGCAGCTGCAGACCTTCCGCAAGGTCCGTGGCCACGCCTACGCCAGCACCATGTGCATCGGCAACATGCGCAGCGGCACAGAGGCCCTGTGCGCCTATTTCCACACCCATGAGCCGGAGGCCCTGCGCAATGCCCTGACATATTTCGGCGTCATCGGCCTGTTCGCCCTGGGTGCCGGTCTGGGAGCCCTGCTGACCGGCGCATCCGCCGTCCGGGGAATCTGGGTGTCCTGCGCCCTGCTGACCGTCAGCTTCCTGGTCATGTTCATCCACGAGGAGCGCCGGGCCTGAGCATCCGCTCATCGTATAAATATATCCCCCGGCGCAATGCGCCGGGGGATGCCTGTTCTATAGCCTTATTTACTTACCACTCCAGGTTCTTTCCGGTCTCCTTGTCGAAAACGTGGGCCACGTTGCCGCCGAAGATCATGTTGACCTCGCTGCCCATGGGGAAGTGGGCGGCGGCGCCGTTGGTGGGAACAATGACGATCACGTCCTTGCCCTCGGCCGCCACATGCAGGTGCACGGAGGAGCCCATCATCTCGGACACGTCCACGGTGCCCTTGATGCCGTCGGCGCAGAGCATCAGGTGGTCCGGGCGCACGCCCAGGGTCACGTCCTGCTCCGCCACGTTGTGCTCGGCCAGGCGCTGCTGCTTCTCGTCGGACAGCTCCACGGTGACGCCGCCTACGGTGACGGCATACCTGCCGTTCTGCCGGGTCAGCTTCGCGTCGAAGAAGTTCATCTGGGGCATGCCGATGAAGCCCGCCACGAACAGGTTGGCCGGGTGGTCGAACACCTCCTGGGGGGTGCCGATCTGCTGGATGAAGCCGTCCTTCATGATGACGATCCGGTCGCCCAGGGTCATGGCCTCGGTCTGGTCATGGGTGACGTAGATAAACGTGGTGTCGATGCGCTCCCGCAGCTTGATGATCTCGGCCCGCATCTGGTTGCGGAGCTTGGCGTCCAGGTTGGACAGGGGCTCGTCCATCAGGAACACGGCGGGGTCCCGGACGATGGCCCGGCCAATGGCCACACGCTGCCGCTGGCCGCCGGACAGGGCCTTGGGCTTGCGGTCCAGATACTGGGTGATATCCAGAATTTCGGCGGCCTCACGGACCTTCTTGTCGATCTCGTCCTTGGGCAGCTTCTTCAGCTTCAGGGAGAAGGCCATGTTTTCATACACGGTCATGTGGGGATACAGGGCGTAGCTCTGGAACACCATGGCGATGTCCCGGTCCTTGGGCTCCACGTCGTTCATCAGCTTGCCGCCGATGGTCAGCTCGCCGCCGGAGATGTCCTCCAGACCGGCGATCATCCGCAGGGTGGTGGACTTGCCGCAGCCGGAGGGGCCCACCAGCACGATGAACTCCTTGTCCGCAATGTGCAGGTTGAAATCCTGCACCGCCACCACGCCCTCGTCGGTGATCTGCAGATTGCCCTTTTTCTGGGGCTCGCCCTTTTTGGCCTTCTTGCTCTCCGCGTTGGGGTACACCTTCTTGAGGTTTTTCAGAATGACCTCTGCCATAATATACAGACTGTAACCGTTCTGCCTCCGCATGGAACGGTCTCGCGCCCGGCGAAGCCGCAGCGCCTTACGGCAGGTCTCCACACTGCCGCACCGCCAGTCTCAGCGGGACCTGGTTCCTCCTTTGTTTTTCCGCCGGGGGCCAAAAAGTGGAGTGGCCGCCGCCGGTTGGAATAGGATACATTTATTTTACCACCCCTTGCCGCCCTTTGGCAACCGCCTTTGGTCAAAATTTTCCGCAATTCACTGCCTTTATAGGAAAACTCTGCAAAAAACGCCGTCATTGCCTGTTCTTTTTTCTGATATAAGAAAAAATTATTGCATTTTCAGTTTTTATCTATTGTAAAAGCATGGAAACTATGTTAAATTACTGTGTGCCTGTTGGCGCACATATTATAGATAAAGTGTTTTTCGTGCAAGGACAGGCAAATTGTTTTAAAGGAGCGGGATAACATGCACAAAGCGTTCAAAGCCTGCACCGCTGTTCTGCTGGCCCTGGTTATGACGGTCAGCCTGGTCAACGGCGCACTGGCAGCCGTCGTCCGCAATGACGACGACACCATCAGCTACGAGCCCCTGGAGCAGGGTGTTTACTCCAAGGGCGGCTACACCATCGACAAGGTCTCCCACCCCACGCTGGGTGCCGGAGAGGTAGACGGTATCCTGACCGGCGACCTGCAGGACCGCGGCCAGAGCTACTCCTGGTCCATGGCCGAGGCCGGTGACTATGTCTACATCGGCACCTGCTATAACTCCACCTACTACATCTACCACAACAACGTCAAGACGTCCCTGGACGCCATGAAGAAGGAGGGCAAGCTGGACCAGAACGTGGACACCAGCCGGGCCGCGGCAGATTTTGTGAAGGTCATGTTCGGCACGGACACCTTCGATGAAACCCCCATGTCCCAGTGGACCCCCGTAATCATGGCTGTGAACCGCTACACCGGCGAGGCCCAGGTGATCTTCCGGGAACGGGACATCCTGAAGGATTACCCCGACATCTTCCCCGGCTATCCCCCTTATCTCAAGGGCGTGAACTATCTGGCCGGCTATCGCATGGCCTTTGAGTTCAAGGGCAAGATCTATTTTGCCGGCATGGGCAGCCCCACGGCCACCCTCATCGAGGTGGACCCCGAGACCAACGAGTGCTCCATCGCCTATCACAACATCAACTACACCCAGGGCGTGTCCAACGGCGTTCACGGCCTGCTGGTGTTTGACGACGAGATCTATATGTGCCTGGCCTCCGACAACTACGACGGCAAGGGTACCCCCGGCGGCATCATCGTGGCCAGCTCCGATCCCACCGCGGGTCTGAGCTCCTGGCGGCGTGTGGCAGATCAGGACGACTTTGACGGCCTGCCCGCCGTTATGAAGACCGACGGCCTCAACGGCGGCGGTATCTGGGACATCATCGAGTATAACGGCTCCATGTACGTCACCGTGGTCACCGACAAGTCCATCGACGGCCACATCAACAAGCAGGGCTTCGCCATGTACCGCGGCGACAAGAACAACGACGGCAGCTTCACCTGGACCCAGGTCATCGGCGACCACGGCACCAGTGGCTACGGCTTCGGTCTGGGCATCAACTACTCCATGAGCTGCAACATGTGGGTGTATAACGGCTATCTGTACCTGGGCACCTACAACGATCCCATGCTGGACCTGGCGGAGGTCCCCGCCTCCGGCAACTTCGAGCTGCTGTACAACGATCTGGACCACTCCATCTATCTGTACCGCATGGACGCCGACGGCAACTTCCAGCAGGTGGCCGGTAAGGACGACAACCCCTATTTCCCCGACGGCCCCATCGGCAACCTGGGCGCGGGTCTGGGCAACAACTCCAACCAGTATGTCTGGCGCTACGGCGAGCACAACGGTGAGCTGTACATCGGCACCTATGACACCTCCACTCTGACCTATCAGTTCACCCAGATCACCGACGGTCAGGTGGCCAATATGGACTATGCCGACATCAGCGGCCGGGCCGATATGCTGAAGGACGCCGTGCTGGAGGTTCTGCAGCAGCACGACAACAAGTATCTGAACTGGTTCCTGGATACCTTCCTGTTTAACAAGTACACCGCCTCCCTGTTCCAGCAGCTGGCAGGCTTTGCCACGGACATGTCCGCTGACAAGAACCCCGTGCCCGGTTACCGGAACATGCTGGAGGAGTATGAGGCCTTCAAGCAGAAGGTGTTCGATGGCCTGGGCATCAAGCTGGACAGTGCCAACTTCGCCCGGGAGTATGCCCAGGTCACCGGCGTGGCTATGTGCAGCGCCGACACCCAGGGCCTGAAGGATGACCTGAAAAGCGCCGTGAAGGCCATCTTTGCCGCCCTGGACAAGGCTGTGTATGACGACACGATCCACAACTTTGTGTACTACTTCGGCTGCAACTACTATGCCCAGCAGAGCGAGAACGGCTTTGACCTGCTGGTGTCCAAGGACGGCGTGAATTTCGACGCCATCACCCGGGACGGCTTCGGCGACGGCTCCAACCACGGCCTGCGCACCATCTGCTCCACCGAGAACGGCGTGTATATGGGCACCGCCAATCCCTTCTACGGCACCCAGCTGTGGCGCATGTACAGCGCCGAGGACAAGCCCCTGGTGAAGGAGCATACGCATCAGTGGTCCGATACCTGGTCCTCCGACGGCGAGAATCACTGGCATGACTGCCTGGCTGACGGCTGCACCGTTACGGATAACGCCCAGAAGGACGGCTTCGGCGCCCACACCTTCGTGGATGGCGTCTGCTCCGTCTGCGGCTATCAGCAAACCGGCAGCGGCTCCGGCGGTGACGCCGGAGGAAGCGGCCAGCCCGGTCAGCCCAGTCAGCCCGGTCAGCCCGGCCAACCCGGTCAGCCCAGTCAGCCCGGTCAGCCCGGCCAACCCGGTCAGCCCGGTCAGGGCGGCGACTCCGGCAATACCGGCAACACCGGCAATACCGGCAACACCGGCAACGCTGGCAATACCGGTAACTCTGGCAACGCTGGCAGCAACAGTCCCAAAACCGGCGACATGGGCACGGCCCTGTGGTCCACCCTGGCCGGTCTGTGCGGCTGCGGGCTGATTGCCATGGCTGTCAAGTCCCGCTATAAGGGCAAGCGCGTGGCCTGATTCCCCTTAAATTTATCAAGGCTCCCGGCCAACCGGCCGGGAGCCTTATTTTACGGAAAAGTCCTTTTCATTTCCCGCCGCCTGCGATATAATAATGTATTATTGTATCCTGGAGGTGCCGCATATGGAGAAGACCCGCCGCGAGATCATGGACCGGGTATATCTCACCTATCTGCCTGCCAAAAAGTTCAAAACCAGCTGCCTGTCCGCCCAGTTCATCACCCCCCTGCGCCGGGAAACGGCGTCCTATGGGGCGCTGCTGCCGCTGGTGCTCCAGCGGGGCACCATGAGCTGCCCGGACATCCAGCAGCTGTCCGCCGCCATGGACCAGCTCTACGGCGCACAGATCAACCCCACCATCCGCAAGCGGGCGGAGTGCCAGTGCATCGGCTTTGTGGCCTCGGTAATGGACGACAGCTTCGCCCCCCAGGGAGAAAAATTGCTGGAGCCCACCGCCGCCCTGCTGGGGGAGCTGCTGCTGGACCCCGTCACCCGCAACGGCCGGTATCTGGCGGAATATGTGGACAGTGAGCGGGCCAACCTGCTGGACAGCATCCGCTCCATCCGCAACGACAAGCGGGACTGGGCGGACCTGCGGCTTCTGCAGGAGATGTGCCGCTATGAGCCCTACGGCGTCAGCCGCCTGGGCGACGAGGCCACCGCCGCCGCCATCAACAACCAGAAGCTCCATGCCTACAGCCAACAGATGATGGCCGCCTCCCGGCTGGAGCTGTTCTACTGCGGCAGCGCCCCCATCTCCCGGGTGGAGGACGCCCTGCTGGAGGCCTTCGCCGCCCTGCCCCGGGGCGCGGGCCTGGACCCGGAGCCGCCCCGTGCCGTGGCCGCCCCGGCGGAACCCCGCATCATCCACGAGGCCATGGACGTGACCCAGGGGAAGCTGTCCATGGGCTTCCGCTGCGCCACCGACGATGTGCCCGCCATGATCCTGGCAAACCTTCTGTTCGGCGGCACCAGCAATTCCAAGCTCTTTATGAACGTCCGGGAGAAGCTGTCCCTGTGCTACTACGCCTCCAGCACCTATGTCCGCTCCAAGGGCATCCTCACGGTGTCCTCCGGCATCGAGGCCGCCGACTATCAGCGGGCCCTGGACGAGATCCTTCACCAATTGCAGGAGATCCGGGACGGCCACTGGGAGCCCTGGGAGCTGGAGGGGGCCCGCAGCACCATGCGCAGCGCCCTGACCTCCCTGTCGGATTCCCAGGGTGCCCTGGAAAATTACTGCCTGGGGCAGGCCGCCACCGGCCAGAGCGAGGACCCGGAGACCATGCAGCGCCTGCTGGACCAGGTGACGCCGGAGCGCATCCGGGCCGCCGCCGGCAGCGTGACCCTGGACACCGTATACTTCCTGCACGGAAAGGAGGGGGCCTGATGAAAACCCTTACCTACCCCCGCATCGGGGAAAAGGCCATCTGGGAGACCCTGCCCAACGGCCTGCCCGTCTGCGTGGTGCCCAAGCCCGGCTATGCCCGGAAATTTGCCTTCTTCACCACCCGCTACGGCGGCATGGATATGCGCTTCCGGCTGGACGGCCAGTGGCTGGATACCCCTGCCGGCATCGCCCACTATCTGGAGCACAAGATGTTCGACACCGCCGACGGCAGCGCCATGCAGGACCTGGCCCGGGGTGGGGCCGAGCCCAACGCCTACACCAGCAACGCCGTCACTGCCTACTATTTCGACTGCACCGAGCATTTTTACGACAATCTCCGGATTCTGCTGTCCTTCGTGTCCGTCCCCTACTTCACCGACGAGAGCGTGGAGAAGGAGCAGGGCATCATCGCCCAGGAGATCGGCATGATCGAGGACAATCCCGAGTGGCAGGTCTATCGCCAGATGATGCAGGCCCTGTACCGTCACAGCCCCGTCCGCCAGTCCGTGGCCGGGTCCGTGGAGAGCATCCGCCAGATCACCGCCCAGACCCTGTACGACTGCCACAAGGCCTTCTATACCCCCGCCAATATGTGCCTGGTGGTGGTGGGCGACGTGGACCCGGCGGAGGTCGTCCGGGCCGCCTGGGAGGTCCTGCCCCGGGAGAGTGGCCCCGCCATCCCCCGGGACTATGGCCGGGAGGAGGACCTGACCCCCCACATGACCCGCATCGAGGACCGGATGGAAGTGGCCATGCCCACCTTCCTGCTGGGCTTCAAGTGCCCCCCGGTGCCGGAGGGGCCGGACCGCATGCGCCTGGACATTCTGGGGGACCTGGCCTGCGACGTGCTCATGGGCGAGTCCAGCCCCCTGTTCACCCGGCTGTATAGCCAGGGGCTGATCAACGGCACCTTCGACAGCGCCTATGACCTGCTGCCGGGAGCCGCCTATGTGTTCTGCGGCGGCGACAGCAACGACCCTGAGGCCGTGCAGCAGGCCGTTCTGGACGAAGCACGCCGGGTGGTCCGGGAGGGGGTGGACCCGGCCTATGTCCAGCGTCTCCGCCGGGCCAGCTTCGGCGCGTCCATCAAGAGCCTGAACTCCTTCGAGGCCATCGCCTCCACCGTGTCCGAGGGCTGCTTCCAGGGATACGATCCCTTCCGCTTCCCGGAGGTGTACGACTCCATCACCCAGCAGGATCTGCTGGACTTCATCCGGGACAACATCCGGCCGGAGCGCATGGCCCTGTCCATCATCTATCCAAAGGAGTGACGCTATGAACGAGAATTGGAAATTTTCTGATATTCCCTATACCAGCCCGGACGTGGAGGCCCTTCAGACCCGGTACGATGCCCTGACCCGCCGGGCCAGGGAGGCCCAAAGCCCGGAGGAGCTGGTGGAGATCGTCCGCCAGCGGGACGCCCTCCAGCAGGAAGTGGGCCTGTGCCAGGCGGTGGCCTTCATCCGGGCCTTCCACGACGTCACCGACGAATTTTACCAGACGGAGCTGCAGGAGACCCTGCCCCGGCTGGAGGGCAGCCTGGACAGCCAGTCCCTGGCCGCCGCCATTGCCGAAAGTCCCTATGCCCCGGCTCTGGACCGGGCCTTCGGCCCCCAGCTGCGCCGCCTGCTGACCCTGGACCACCAAATTCACGCCGGGGGCAGGGACCTGCAGGCCCGCATCTCCCAGCTGACGGCCCTGTATCAGCAGCTGACGGCCTCCGCCAGGTACCCGGTCCAGGGGGAGCTGCTCAGCGGCGGACAGCTGCGGGCCGCTCTGGCCAGCCGGGACCGGGCGCGCCGCAAGGCCGCCTATGACGCCCAGCAGCAGACGGTGCTGGAAAACGCCGGACAGCTGGAGGACATCCTGCGGCAGCTGGTCCATGCCCGCATCGACCTGGCCCGTGAAAACAGCTTTGACAATTTTGCCGACTACGGCGATCTCTGCATGCAGCGTCTGGGCTATGGCCGGGCGGAGCTGGACGAATTCTGCCGCCAGGTGCAGACCCATATCACCCCCCTGTATCTGCGGCTGCAGGAGGAGCAGCGCCGGCGCCTGGGAGTGGACACGCTGATGCCCTATGACCGGGCCCTGGTGTTCCCGGAGGGCAACGCCGTACCGGTGGCGGCGGAGGAACTGCCTGAGGCCGCCCGCCGGATGTACCATGCCCTGAGCCCGGAGGCAGGGGAGTTTTTCGACGAGATGGTCCGCCACGACCTGCTGGACGTGACTGGCTCTCCCAATAAAATTTCCGGCATGGGCTTCTGCGAGATGCTGGGCGCGCCCTATAACATGCCCTTTGTCTTTGCCAACTGCGACGGCACCTCCGATGACGTCACCGTATACACCCACGAGCTGGGCCACGGGCTCCAGGGGTATCTCTCCATCCGCAGCCAGCCTCTGGCGGACTATGTGGGGCTGAGTCCGGACCTGGCGGAGGTCCACTCCAAGACCATGGAGCTGCTGGCCCAGCCCTACGCCCGGGACTTCTTCGGCGACCACGCCGGGCAGTTCCTGGCGGAGCACCGCTACGGCGTTATCAAGGAGCTGTGCGCCTTCTGCTCCATCCACACCTTTGAGACCTGGCTCTATGAGCATCCGGACGCCTCCCTGGCGGAGTGGGCGGCGGAGTTCGACCGCACGGAGAAGTCCTTCGGCCGCAGCCGGAACAACGAGCCCTGGCGGCAGCAGGTGCTGGCCGGGTGCGACCTGTTCACCAACATGGCCCTGTATATGTCCCCCCGGTATGTCATCAGCTACGCCCTGTCCATCGTCTGCGCCCAGCAGCTGAAGGCCGCCTATGACGCCGACCCCGCAGACGGCTGGGCCCGGTATCACGCCCTGTGTGTCTCCGGCGGCAGCAGGACCTATGCCGAGACCCTGGCCGCCGCCGGACTGCCTCTGCCCTACGCCCCCGGCGTGGTGGAAAAGCTGGCCCAGGACCTCTCCCGCCAGCTCTGGGGCTGAAAAAAACGGCCCGCAACCGTCGGTTGCGGAACTTCCAGCCCCACTTGGTGGACAGTTGCGGCCTTTTTCAGTATGCTGACGCCATCAACATCAAAGGAGGCATTCTCTATGACCCTGTGTGAAAAGCTCATCGACCTGCGCCGCAAAGCCGGTCTGTCCCAGGAACAGATGGCCCAGCAGCTGGACGTGTCCCGTCAGGCCGTCAGCAAGTGGGAAACCGGCGAGTCCCTGCCCGACACCAACAAGCTCCTGGCCATCGGCCGTCTGCTGGGCGTCACGGTGGACTATCTGCTGGACGATGAACAGACGGACCCTGCTCCCACCTCCGCCGGGCCGAGGAAAAGCGGTTTTGCCCGCTTCTGGCGTACATACGGCTTCGTCTCCGGATACCTGATGTCGCTGATCGGGATCCTGGGCCTGGTCCGGATCGCCGCCACTCTGGCTGCGGGCTTCCGGCTGGGCGGCATCGCGGACTTCGGATCCGTCGATCCCCAGTGGCTGGAGGGGCTCAGCACAAGTCCGATCTTCACCGATCTCTCCTCCCGGTACAGACAGGCGCTGATCCTGTCCCAGATCCCGGACTTCCTGCTCTGCGCCGCCCTGACGGCAGGCGGCTTCCTGCTGGCCCGGTGGCTTCGGCGGAAATACCGGACCGCCTGATTGCTCCCCTTCCTCCGAAAAATAGGGCTTTTCAACGGCCCCGCTCTGCGGTATAATAGAGGAAGTTTTCTGAGCAAGGAGTGACATTATGAAGATCATGACCGACAGCCCCATCCGCTTCCCGGGGCTTTTTGGCGACTGGGCCATCACCATCAGCTCCAAGGCCATCGACATCGGCAACGGCATCTATTGGTATGGCATCCTCATCGCCCTGGGTATGCTGGTGGCCCTGTGGTGGTGCATGCGCCAGCGCACCAAATACGGCATCCGGGAGGATGACCTCATCGACGGGCTGCTGTGGGGCATCCCCTCAGCCATCGTGGGGGCCCGGCTGTATTACGTTCTGTTCTATCTCAGCCAGTTCAAGGACCATGAGGGCCATTTCAGCTGGTCCAAGGCCATCGCCATCTGGGACGGCGGCCTGGCCATTTACGGCGGCGTCATCGCCGTGGTGATCGTGGCCGTCATTCTCTGCCGCAGCCGCCATATCAAGCTGGGGGCCATGATGGACCTGGTGGTCATGGGTCTGCTCATCGGCCAGGCCATCGGCCGCTGGGGCAATTTCCTGAACCGGGAGGCCTTCGGCGCGGAGACCGCCCTGCCCTGGCGCATGCAGCTGACCACCACTGCCGGGGAGCTGGTGGAGGTACATCCCACCTTCCTGTACGAGAGCCTGTGGAACGTCATCGGCCTGCTGCTGATCGTTTTTGTGGTATCCAAGGCCCGGCGGTTCGATGGTGAGAACACCTGCTTCTACTTCCTGTGGTACGGCGCGGGCCGCTTCTGGATCGAGGGCCTGCGCACCGACAGCCTGTATCTGTTCGACTGGACCATCGCCGGCCAGCCCATCCGGGTGTCCCAGGTGCTGAGCCTGGTGCTGATGATCGCCGCCCTGGCGGTGCTGTTTTACAACATCAGGCTCCACCCCCACAAGCCGGAGGAGCTGTATGTGAACATCGTGGCCGCCCGGGAAGCCGCCCAGGCGGAGGAGCCCGCCGAAGCCCCGGAAACCGCCGAACCGGCGGAAGCGCCGGGGGTTCCGGAGGTGCCGGAAGAATCTTCTGAAGAATAAACGCCCACCCCCTGTATCCCACGGGATACAGGGGGTGTAGATATTGTCAAAAAAGCCTCGCAGAGTTTGCCGCCCGCAGGCGGCAAATAAAATGGAATCATTTTTTGCCGGGGCGTGTACCTGGCAAAAAATACTTCTCAGTCTGCAAGTGTGGAATTTGTTCGCTTCCAGCGAACAAATTATGCGCGCGGCAGACTGCAAACCCTTTGCCAAAAAAGGTCTTTGTCCTTTTTTGACAAGCTGCCCGCGCCCCTGTATCCCGCAGGATACAGGGGCGTTTGCTTATTCTTTACAGGGCCCGCCAGCTCTCCGGCCGCAGGCCGTGACCCATGAGGCCCTCCTGCACCTGCTGCCGCAGGGCGGGCAGGTCCCGGTTCAGGGTCCCCTTCAGGGTCAGGTAGTTGGAGGCGTGGTTCATCCGGAATACGCTGCCCTCGCTGTCAATGTGGTCCAGCAGCAGGGCCGTCTCCTGCAGAATCTCCGCCGGGCCCAGCACCCGGAAGCTGCCCTCCCGGACCCACTGCTCCAGTGGCGTCCCCGGCTCCACCATCAGCGTCAGCAGGCCGATATATTCCGGCTTCATGGCGCTGAGGGCCCGGGCGGTGTCCACGGCGTGGTCCCGCAGCAGCTCCCGGCTGCCAAGCCCGGAAATGGCCGTCACCGACAGGGCCAGGCCCGCCTGCCGGGCCTTCTGCCCCGCCGCCACAATGGCCGCGGCGGTGTGGCCCTTGCGCATCCGCTCCAGCACCGCGTCACAGCCAGATTCCAGGCCCATATACACCATTTTCAGGCCGCCCTCCCGCAGCCGCCGCAGCTCCTCCTCCGTCTTGACCTGGAGACTCCGGGGCGAGGCGTAGCACGTCACCCGCTGGCACTCCGGAAACAGGCTGTATACCATGGCCAGAATCTCCAGCAGCTCATCGGTTTTCCGCATCAGGGCGTCGCCGTCGGCCAGAAACACCCGCTCCACCCGGCGGTATACCTGCCGGGCCAGGCGGAAATCCTCCCGGATCTCCTCCATGGGCCGCAGGGCAAACCGCTTATCGTCATACATATCGCAGAAGGCGCAGCGGTTGTGGCTGCACCCGTAGGTCACCTGGATGATGAGGCTGTAGGCCTCGCTGGGGGGCCGATAGACCTTTCCCTTGTATCGCATGGGCAATTCCTCCTTTTCCCCGCTATTATCGCATACTTTTCCCGGTTTGAAAAGGGTCTATTTTGTGCCGCTCCGGCATAAGCTGGACCAGCTTCAACAAACGAGGAGGATGACTATGGACAACAACTTCAACCGCGTGCGCCTGTGCGGGCGGGCCGCCGGGGAGCCGGAGCTGTCCCACATAAACCACGGCGAGAGCTTTTACCGCTTTCCCCTGTCGGTGGAGCGGCTTTCCGGCCAGGAGGACCGGCTGCCGGTGATTTTGCCCCGGCCGCTGCTGGAGGCCCACCCCGTACATACCGGGGACGTGCTGACCCTTACCGGCCAGCTGCGCTCCTTCAACAACCGCAGCGGCCAGGGTCCCCGGCTGGTGATCTCCGTGTTCGTCCGGGAGCTGGTCCCCGGCGGCGCGGCCCCCTTTAACCAGATTCAGCTCTCCGGCGTGCTGTGCAAGGCTCCCTCCCTGCGCCGGACGCCTCTGGGCCGGGAGATCTGCGACCTAATCCTGGCGGTGAACCGCCGGTACGGCCGGGCGGACTACCTGCCCTGCATTGCCTGGGGCGCCATCGCCCAGCAGACGGCCATCCTGCCGGTGGGCTCCCGGCTGACGGTGGAGGGCCGGGTCCAGAGCCGGGGCTACACGAAAACCGTGGACGGCGTGGGACAGGAGCGCACCGCCTATGAGGTGTCCATCATGCGCCCGGCGGAGCCGGAGGAATTTTTCCTATAGACCGCCCCGGGGGTGAAAATCCGCCTTGCAGGGTCCTTTCCCTCCGTGCTATAATAGGGGAAACATCCCAACCAAGGAGGAACCTTACATGATCTACACCGATTTTCACGGAGAGAAGCTGTCCCTGCTGGGCTTCGGCACCATGCGTCTGCCGCTGGTTCCCGGCGGCGGCCCGGCGGACATCGACGAAAAGACCACGGCGGACATGGTCCGCTATGCCATGGACCACGGCGTCAACTATTTCGACACCGCCTATCCCTACCACGGCGGCATGTCCGAGCGGGTCATCGGCCGGGTGCTGAAGGACTATGACCGCCAGAGCTTCTATCTGGCCACCAAATACCCCGGCCACCAGATCAGCGACAGCTACGATCCCGCCGCCATTTTTGAGGAGCAGCTCCAGAAGTGCGGCGTGGAGTATTTCGACTTCTACCTGCTGCACAATGTGTACGAGAAGTCCATCGAGACGTATACCGATCCCCGCTGGGGCATCATCGACTATTTTCTGGAGCAGAAGAAGAACGGCCGCATCCGTCACCTGGGCTTCTCCTCCCACGGCGGCGTGGAGCTGCTGGAGAGCTTCCTGTCCCGCTACGGCAAGGACATGGAATTCTGTCAGATCCAGCTGAACTATCTGGACTGGACCATGCAGGACGCCAAGGCCAAGTGCGAGCTGCTGCGCCGGTACAGCATCCCCATCTGGGTCATGGAGCCCGTCCGGGGCGGCCGCCTGGCCTCCCTGACGCCGGAGGCGGAGTCCGAGCTCCACGCCCTGCGGCCGGAGGAGTCCACCGCTGCCTGGGCCTTCCGCTTCCTCCAGGGGGTGGAGGGGGTCCAGATGATCCTCAGCGGCATGACCACCCCCGCCCAGATGGAGGACAACGTCCGCACCTTCGAAGAGCGCCGCCCCCTGACGGACCAGGAGGAGAAGGTCCTGCTGGACATCGCTCAGGGCATGTACGGCGCCGTGCCCTGCACCGCCTGCCGCTACTGCTGCGACGGCTGCCCCATGGGCCTGGACATTCCCATGCTGCTGAAGCTGTATAACGAGGCCAAGTTCTCCCCCAACTTCAACATCGGCATGCGGGTGGAGGCTTTGCCGGAGGACAAGCGTCCCGCCGCCTGCGTGGGCTGCGGCCAGTGCGCCCGGGTCTGTCCCCAGAACATCGACATTCCCGCCGCCCTGGCGGACCTGAACGAGGTGCTGAAAAAGATCCCCAGCTGGGCCGACATCTGCCGCCAGCGGGAGGAAGCCGCCCGCCGGGCAAGAGAAGCCAAGTAACATGGCCCATATCATCGAAATCACCGATTTTTCCGCCCCGGAGCTGGATATCTACGCCCGGCTGACGGAAAACCAGCTGGTGAACCGGGCCGACCCGGAAAACGCCCTGTTCGTGGCGGAGAGTCCCCTGGTCATCGGCCGGGCTCTGGACGCCGGGTGCACGCCGGTGTCCTTCCTGATGGAGCGCAAGCACATCGAGGGAAAGGGCGCGGAGGTGCTGGCCCGCTGCCCGGCGGATATCCCGGTATACGCGGCGGACCTGCCGGTGCTGACCCAGCTGACGGGTTTCCACCTGACCCGGGGGATGCTGTGCGCCATGCGGCGGCCCCGGCTCCCCTCCGTGGCGGAGGTCTGCGCCAATGCCCGGCGCATTGCCGTGCTGGAAAACATCATGAATCCCACCAACATCGGGGCCATTTTCCGGTCCGCCGCCGCTCTGAACGTGGACGCGGTGCTGCTGACCGCCGCCGGCAGCGACCCCCTGTACCGCCGGGCGGCCCGGGTCAGCATGGGCAACGTGTTCCTGGTGCCCTGGACATATCTGCCGGAGGGGGAGAGCTGGCCGGAGCTGCTGCATGAGCTGGGCTTCAAAACCGTGGCCCTGGCCCTGCGGGACGACTCCCTGGCCCTGAACGATCCCCGCCTGCTGGCGGAGCCGAAGCTGGCCATGGTGCTGGGCACCGAGGGGGACGGCCTGGCCTCCTCCACCATCGCCGCCTGCGACTATACCGTGAAAATTCCCATGTCCCACGGGGTAGATTCCCTGAACGTGGCCGCCGCCAGCGCCGCGGCCTTTTACCAGCTGGCCCTGCTGAACGGATAAAAAAAGCCTGTGTATTCGGTGCAATTGCACCGAATACACAGGCTTTTTATATTCGATACTTCTGCTCATAGGCCCGGACCCGGCTGTCGAAGGCCGGATCCCGCTGCCGGACCGCCAGCTGGGCGGCATGGAGATTCCGGTTCCCGGCGGACAGATCCGCCACGCACTCCATGATGTTGCAGCAGTGGTCCGCCGCCCGCTCCAGGTCCGTCAGCACGTCCGACCACACGAAGCTCAGCTCCATGGCCCCCTCCCCCGGCTGCGTTTCCCGGATGCGCCGGGCCCGCAGCCGCTGCCGCAGGCCGTCGATGACCTGTTCCAGGGCCTCCACCTGCCCCAGGGCGGCGGCGTCCTCCCGGCGGAAGGCCGCCAACGCCAGGTCCGCGATCTCCTCCACCGCCTCCGTCAGCACCCGGAGCTGCCGCCGGTCCTCCGGCGGCAGCTCAATTTTCCGGTCCCGCAGCTCCTCCCCGCTTTCCAGCAGGTTCATGGCGTGATCTCCCAGGCGTTCAAGGTCCCCGATCAACATCAGCAGCTCCGCCGCCCGGGCGCTGTCCCGGCGGGTCAGGGTCCGTCCGCCCAGCCGCACCAGAAACGTGCCCAGGGCGTCCTCCAGGCCGTCGATGCGCTCCTCCTGCCGCCGCAGCTCCCGGGCCGAGTCGGGGTGCACCTCCGTCAGGGCCTGAATCCCCCGGCGCAGGTTGTCCCGGGCCAGGTCCGCCATTTCCAGGGTCAGCTCCCGACACCTTTCCAGGGCCGCCGCCGGAGCCGCCAGCAGACGGGGATCCGGTTCCGCGGAGGGCGTCTCCTCTCCGGGCAACAGCCGCAGCACCGCCCGCTCCAGCAGGCCCGCCGCCGGAAACAGCGCCGCCGTACACAGCAGGTTGAAGGCCGTGTGGATAACGGCCACCCCCGGCAGGGTCACGGCCCGGTCCAGAATGGCCGGAGCCGCCAGCGCCTTCACCAGCCAGAACACCCCCAGCCAGATACCCGCCCCGGCCAGGTTGAACAGCAGATGCACCAGAGCCGCCCGCCGGGCGCTGTGGCTGGCCCCCACGGAGGACAGCATCGCCGTCACGCAGGTGCCGATGTTCTGGCCCATGACGATGGGGATGGCGGCCCCCACCGTCACCTGTCCGCTGGCGGCCAGGGCCTGCAATATCCCCACCGAGGCGGAGCTGGACTGGATCACCGCCGTCAGCACCGCCCCGGCCAGCACCCCCAGCAGAGGGCTGCCGAAGGCCGTGAACAGCTGCCGGAACCCCTCCGCCCGGGCCAGGCCCGATACAGCGGCGGTCATGATCTCCATGCCCTGCATCAGAACGGCAAAGCCCAGCAGGGCCTGGCCTGTGTCCCGGCGGCTGCCCTTTCCGGCCAGATACGCCGCAATGCCCCACAGACTCAGCAGCGGCACAAAGCCCGCCGGGCGCAGCAGCCGCCCCAGGACACCGCCGCCCTCCAGACCTCCCAGGCTCAGCAGCCAGGGCGTCACCGTGGTGCCCACGTTGGTGCCCATGATGACCCCCACCGCCTGGCGGAGGGTCAGCATACCGGAGTTCACGAAGCCCACCACCATCACCATGGCCGCCGATGAGCTCTGCACCGCCGCCGTCACCGCCAGGCCCGTGAAAAACCCCGCCCAGCGGCTGCGAGTCATCCGCCGCAGCAGGCCCTCCAGCCGTCCCCCGGCCCGGCGCTGCAGCGCCTCCGCCATGATCTGCATGCCGAACAGAAACAGGCACAGTCCGCCCAGGGCGGTCAATCCGTCAAAAATGTCCATGCGCGCCTCCTCTCCCCTTTAGCATGCCCCGCTGCCGTCCGTCCAAATCGCAGGCATTTGTCCGTGTCGCGCGTACTTTTTGCCATTTTGTGTCGTTCGTGCAAATTACGCAGCCGCCGCCGGACAAATTTGTGGCTTTTCCCATCTTTACTTTATCTCAGTAGTGTGGTAACGTATTAGCATACTAAATCGCCCGGTGATAGGGGCCGGGGAATGGAGGAAATCATGAAAAATACCATCCGCCGCGGGCTGTGCCTGCTCCTGCTGCTGGCTATGACCGCCGCCATGGCCGCCTGCGGCCCGAAGAACACCAACACCGACGCCGACGAGAAAACCATGGTCTACGCCGTGGAGGCCGGGTCCGCCGGTGAGGAGGTGGCCAAGGAGAAGGGCTGGACCGTCAACAGTGTCCAGGATCAGGCCGCCGCCCTGATGGAGGTGGCCGCCGGTACCTCCGACGCCGCCGTCATCGACCTGCTGATGGCCGGGGCCATGATCGGGCCGGACACCAGCTATCCCGACCTGACCTATACCGACAGCCTCACCCAGGAGGAGTACGGCATCGGCTGCCGCCAGGGCTCTGACCTGGCCGACTTCATCACCTCCGTTCTGGCCGAGGCCTATCAGGACGGCACCACCCAGGCCCTGGCCCAGCAGTTCGGCATCCGGGAGGACCTGCTGGCGGAGATGCCCCAGACCGGCTATACCGAGGACGCCGGCGGCGACGTGGCCTATATCCAAGGCAAGGGCACCCTGGTGGTGGGCATCACGGAGTTTGCCCCCATGGACTATAAGGACGACAACGGCCAGTGGACCGGCTTTGACGCGGAGCTGGCCCGGCTGGTGGCCCAGCGCCTGGGGGTGGACGTGGAGTTCGTCATCATTGAGTGGGGCCAGAAGGTCAATGAGCTCAACAGCAAGGCCATCGACGTGGTGTGGAACGGCATGACCCTCACCGACGGCGTGCAGACCGCCATGACCTGCACCCCCGCCTACTGCTGCAACGCCCAGGTCATCGTGGTCCCCGCCGCATAAGGCCATGTTCTGGACCGTAACCCTTTCCCTGCTGCAGGGGCTGCGCCAGGCCGCCGTCCTGTTTGGGCTGACGTTGGCGTTCTCCCTGCCGCTGGGCCTGCTGGTGGCCCTGGGCTCCATGAGCCGCTGCCGCCCGGTGCGGGCGTTGTTCGACGCCCTGGTGTGGGTGATCCGGGGCACGCCCCTGGTGCTGCAGCTGATCATCATTTTCTACGGCCCCGGCCTGTGGTTCGGTCACAACATCTGGGGCAGCAACCGGATGCTGGCGTGCACCGTGGCCTTTGTACTGAACTACGCCTGCTATTTCTCCGTGATCTACCGGGGCGGCATCCAGGCCGTCCCGGCGGGTCAGCGGGAGGCCGGTCAGGTGCTGGGCCTCACCCGCCGCCAGATCTTCTTCAAAATCACCCTGCTTCAGGTGGTGAAGCGGATCCTGCCTCCCATGTCCAACGAGATCATCACCCTGGTGAAGGACACGTCCCTGGCCCGGATCATCGCCATCGTGGAGCTGACCAAGGCCGGTGAGGACTATGTGAAGACCGCCGGGATCACCTGGCCCCTGTTCTATACCGGGGTATACTATCTGCTGTTTGTGGGGCTTCTGACGCTGCTGTTCCGGTATCTGGAGCACCGTCTGAGCTTTTTCCGCTGAAAGGAGGAGCACATGTCCTATCTGAGCGTTGCGCACCTGGAAAAATCCTTCGGCAGCACCCGGGTGCTGCGGGATGTGAGCTTCGACCTGCCGGAAGGGGAGACGCTGTCCGTCATCGGCTCCTCCGGCAGCGGGAAAACCACCCTGCTGCGGTGCCTGAACTTCCTGGAGCGGCCGGACGCCGGGGTGATCTCCCTGCGGGACCAGACCCTGCTGGACGGGTCCCGCCCCCCGTTGCGAGAGCGGGAGCTGCGGGAAAAGCGCCTGCATTTCGGCCTGGTGTTCCAGGATTTCAACCTGTTTCCCCAATACACCGCCCTGGAAAACGTGACCCTGGCCAGGCGTCTTGCCAAGTTGCCCGGCGAATCGGAGGCGGACATCCGGGACCGGGGGCTGGCTCTGCTGGAGCAGATGGGCCTGTCCGACCGGGCGGGGCACTATCCCCACCAGCTCTCCAGCGGCCAGAAGCAGCGGGTGGCCATCGCCCGGGCTTTGTGCATGGAGCCGGACGTGCTTTGCTTTGACGAGCCCACCTCCGCCCTGGACCCGGAGCTTACCGGCGAGGTGCTGCGGGTCATCCGCCAGCTGGCCGACCGCCGCACCACCATGATCGTGGTGACTCACGAGATGGCCTTCGCCCGGGACGTGGCGGACCGACTGATCTTCATGGACGGCGGCGTCATCGTGGAGCAGGGGGACCCCCGGCAGGTGATCAACCATCCCCGGATGGAGCGCACCCGCCAGTTCCTTTCCCGGTACGCCGGGGTATAAAAAACCGGACTCCGGCGTCTGTCGGAGTCCGGTTCAGCTTGTCAAAAAAGGCTTTTTTGACAAGTCTGATATAAGCGGCAAAAGGGGCTGCCTTCCCTCGCCTCCTAATAAGAAAACATAAGAAAGTCAGTAAAATCAATGTTTTC